>Ga0308164_10001231_pt1 | contig 31250 bp, 31 predicted proteins | sample PhyTR2_FD_201031 | JGI IMG/M metagenome (GOLD analysis project Ga0308164, IMG submission 201031) | Phyllosphere microbial communities from UC Gill Tract Community Farm, Albany, California, United States - DLSLT.R2 | ecosystem: Host-associated > Plants > Phyllosphere > Unclassified | place: USA... | reverse complement strand
CAGGATTTTTCCATCAAAATTCTTAGAAGCCAACACTTTTACCTGTTCTTCATCCGGAACATACTTTTTAAGTGTTCGGTCCATTCTCTGAAGTCCAAGTTCATAATATTGTTTATAGTCAGTTTCCTGTTGGTTAGAAGGATTTTCTAATCGTTCTCTTCCGATGTGGATATATTCCTCAAAAGAAATTCCCTGATCCCAGTAATTTTTCATTACTTAAAATATTTTTATTAAAAATTATTGATGTTTCTTGTTTTGTTGATCAAAAACAGGTCAGCCAATACAAATGCGGCCAAACTTTCCACAACGGGAACTGCTCTGGGTACTACACACGGATCGTGGCGTCCTTTTCCTTCTACGGTAACAGGATTTCCATATCGGTCAACGCTGTCCTGAGGCCGCAAAATGGTAGCTACCGGTTTAAATGCCGCACGGAAATAAATATCCATTCCGTTGGAAATCCCCCCTTGGATGCCTCCTGAAAGATTAGATTTTGTAGTGAAATCCGTATTGAAAGCATCATTATGCTCCTTTCCTGTCATTTTAGCACCACAGAAACCACTTCCGTATTCAAATCCTTTACAGGCATTGATATTCAGCATAGCTTTACCTAATTCAGCCTGAAGCTTGGAAAATATAGGTTCTCCGATTCCCACGGGAACATTTTTGATCACGCAGGTAACCGTTCCTCCAATGGTATTGCCTTCTTTTTTGATCTCTTTGATTCTTTCGATCATTCTTTCGGCTGTTTCAGCATCAGGACAACGTACATCGTTACTTTCTGTTTTGGAAAAATCCAAATCCTGGTATGGTTTTTCACAGAAAATATCGCCTACAGAAGAAACATAGGCATTGATCTCGATGCCCGATAAGAGTTGCTTGGCCAAAGCTCCTGCAACAACCCAATTAATTGTTTCCCTTGCTGAAGATTTTCCTCCTCCACGATGATCCCTTATTCCAAATTTCTGGTCATACGTGAAATCTGCATGACTTGGACGGTATGAATCTGCAATGTGATCATAGTCCTTAGATTTCTGATTTTCGTTTTCTATAATAAATCCGATCGGGGTGCCTGTAGTTTTTCCTTCAAAGATTCCGGAAAGGAACTTTACCGTGTCACTTTCTTTCCTTTGAGTGACTATTGCAGACTGGCCAGGCTTTCTCCGATCCAATTCATATTGAACTTTATCGAGATCTAACGTTAAACCTGCCGGAAAATTATTGATGATACCACCGTAAGCCACACCGTGACTTTCTCCAAATGTTGTAAGACTGAGAAGATTACCTAATGTATTGAACATGTTACAAAATTACCTATTTTTATTCAGATAATAAAGTTTCTGTATTTGTTCTATTTATCAGTGTTTTTGATATTATTGATAACATTCGCTGCCTTCTTTTTTTCATCTTCTGTCAGCGGTTTCCAGATAAAACCTTTTCTGATATTTTTTTCGTCAATATACTGTGGAAAAATTCCTGCCTCTACGTCATCCAGAATATACCCCTGTGATATTGCGGGAAGCGGAGTATTAAAATTAAAAGGATAATTTTTTGATACATTGAATTTTAAGTTTCCTATGCGGAAAGTTTCAAATTTGTTGTAATTATAGACTGAAGGCTTATACACCTGCTCTTTTTTTAATGCGGCCATAAAGTTTCCGGGTTTAAAACTGGGAATATACTGACGGATGAAATCAGGAAAGCTTAAAAAACTGATAACCAGTAAACTTCCTATTGAAAAAAAGACAAATGAATTTCTTTTACTAAAATTAATGAGCAGAATAAAAAATATAACGAAAAATACATCAATAAAAAAGCGGTACTGTGCTGAAAAAGATAATACCAATGCACTTTTTATCAACAGTGAGATACAGATCAGAGTAATGATCTTTTTCCTTTTAATAAGAGCAAAAGCTATAAATGCTACCAGGCTTAAAATAAAAAATATATTGATTTTTGATTTGATTCCATCCAATATAAACCAATTTTTGATACTGTCATAGGCTGAAAATTTCTGAATTTCTTCGTAAGTATACTGCATATCATAAGTTTTCAGAATGGCATATTTTGAAGATATTTTTAATACCTCCGGATTGGGTTTCCAACTTACTCCAATATCACCTATTGCTACCGGGAATACCGGGTATCCGAAGGTCCATAGATTTTTAATAAAGAATAGCAAAAGGATGAAGCATCCAAAAATCAGATTTTTATAATTGGGTTTAAAAATGAAAAAGGAACACAGAAATACCAATACGGGAAACCATATCATAGTAGGTTTTATAGAGAAAACAAATACAGAATAAGCGAATAGAAGACTGATGTTTTTATTTCCTGTTATGATTTCATTTAAAACAATTAATGATAATATGATAACAGGCAGATCGGAACTGGGTACTTGTGAGAAAAGCAGCAGTACCGGGATGAAACAAAGCTGGGCCCAGCTTTTTCTTTCAAAAATATAAAGGCTATAAATGATAAGAAGTACGGCATTAATCCTCAGAAATGGATCAGAAAAATTGGAAAATCCTGTTTGGAAGATATGCCATACAGACATCTGTCCCAAGGTAAGGTCAAGATTGGAGATCCCTTTTACCATACCATATTCTGTGAGCCATTTGATAGTGGGAACATAATATCCAAAATGATCTAACAGAAAGGGATAAAAAGAACTGCTGTAAAGAATAAATAATGAAATAATTCCAATAAGGATGGCATCTTTCATCGAAATCAGGAAAAAATTCAGATATAATTTCTTTTTGAAAAAAAACAGAATTCCTGCCAAAACGCAAGGTATTTCTACATATATATTAATAGGGATAAAAAATGCAGCTACTGTCCATAGAAGGCTCAATCCTACTATACCGTTTAAAATACTGCCAGAAATTCCTACAGATAAATTTCCGAAAAGCTTTTCCATAATTTTTCCCCAGCCAGCAAGGGTTGTAAGGATAAGAACTGATGAAAATAAAAGTAAAATCATAAAAAAAGATTGCTTAAAAATAAGCAATCTTTAAATGTTATCGTGAAAATATTAATTACGTGGCTGAACTCTTCCGTCTTTTCTATCTCCAGCCCTACCGATGGTATAACCGGTTGCACCACCTACTACACCGCCGATTACGGCTCCGAGACCTCTGTTTTTCTTAGCAACAATAGCTCCCACTGCAGCACCACCTACAGCACCAATAGCGGTACCTTTAGCAGCTTTACTCCATCCTTTTTTCTGTTGTTGGGTAGTTCCCTGCGAAGAACTGCTTCCATTGTTTGCATAAGTTCCATTTCCGGAATTAGAGTTTGAGCCTCTGTCTCTATATATTGTTCTCGTTTCTCTTATGACCTTAGGTCTAGAATTATTGTTTGCAGTAGCTGTCGCTTTTTTACTTTCAGAGATACTGTCTGCTTTTTTCTGTGCTTCGTATACTAACTTTTCTTTCTCGATGGCCAGCTTTTGTTTTTCTATATCAAGCTGTCTTGCTTGAAATTCAAGTTTTTGCTCTTCTAGAGATTTTTCAGCTGTCCTGTCGTCTTTTTTGCAGGCTGTCATTAAGAAGACTGATAAAAAACCTGCTAATACTATCTTTTTCATAATTCAAATTTTTGTAAATAGTTTAGCCAAAACGGCAGTAACTGTATTTCTATTCTCAATTATGAAGCCAAAATTTAGTTAAGAAGTGTTAAAGTATTAAATTCTATATCAAAATCTCCTGTTTCAGACGTTTGTTGGAACTTATTTCTTTTCGTAATGTAATTTTTAGTTAATGAATAGTTTTGATTCAGTTCATAAGAAATAATTATTTTTGAAAAACCAAATTACTTTATTATGAAAACATTAATTTTTAAAACGATGGCTTTTATGGCCCTATCGATGATCGCTGTTTCGTGTTCTTCCAATGATGATATGATGGAAACCACAAATCAGAAGGCTTATTCTGAAGCTTCTAAAGAGGCTTCTAAAGCGAAAACCTATAGACTGAGATTTGGACTTATTTCTACGAATGGTACCAAAACTCTGTCCGGAAATTATGATGTTGGTAGCTTTATTGCTAAAAACACGGTCACCGGAGAGGAATTTGATACCTATTATGGTGGTGGTTTTCAATCTCTTCCTGCATATTATGAAGGTGTTCCTGCAGGAACGTATACATTTACGGCATTACAAGGACAGGGAGGCTGGGTTGGTTATGGAACTGTGACAGGAACTGTTTCTGATGCTCAGGTAGATGCAGACGGATATGTTACAGTGTATGTTCCTATTACCTGGGAAGAATAATTTTTTGAGTAAAATACGGCATTCATTTTTTATAGATCCTCTCACGAGTATTTTTTATAAATTGAAAGTTAATTTATTGATCAGTCTGTGACTTTTTTGTCTGATAGAATTATAAGGTTAAGTTTTTTTAATAATTGTTATAATGTAAATATTATAAATAGTTTGAATGACTGTACAGTATCAGTATAATATAACTTAATATAATAGGTAGAAAGACATAATAACGTCTATTAAATGTTAAAAAATGACTTTTATGACTTGACTCATAAAATAAGATTGTAAAAGAAGTTAATTTTGATATAGATTAATAATAGATAATTTTAGCTCAAATTATAAGAATTTTTTTTCATCATTTGTGTTTTTGAGGCCTCCACTATGGAGGCTTTTTTTTTTAATCAAGTGTATGATATACCCAAATATATTTTAATCATTGCATAAAAAACTCTCCCAATAGAGGAGAGTTAAAAAAAAGTATGATCTAAAAAAGTATTAAGATTATAAATATTGCTGTTGACTCATTAAATTAGTAAGATAAATTGAATCGCTATTTTTTCAAATGTAGAAATAAAACATCCTCTAAAAATATGATTTTAATCATAAAAAATGGATTTGGTTCGATTTATAAATTGGGTTTAAGCTGCTTTAACAAAACAGGAATAAGGTTGTAACTACCCATTACGAGGGCGAATTTTGGAAAAATGTATCTAAAATAGTTTGGATATATACCACATGACCTTTAATAAAAATAAAGAAAATATTTTTTTGTAATAAATAGTTTTGGCACGATTTTTCAATGTAATCAAGCAACTCATGTTTAATTTGAGTTTTCATGGTTATTAGTTTTTATCCCCGAAGCAATTCGGGGATTTTTTTTGCCTTTACTTGCCTGACCTTGGTATAAAATTTTTTTGATAAAGAGAAAATAGTCATGATAATAAAAAATCCCTACTTTGAAAGTAAGGATATTCAAGGGATAGCTTTATTTTTTTAAAATTTCCGTATCAGTTTCAAAAGCTTTTTTCCATTTGGTCACTGTGTTTCTGCTGAGCTTAAAAAAATTAGCTAGCTGGATATTGTTCAGTTTATTTTTTTTCTGGTAATCTAGAATATAAATAATAGCAGATTCGTCATAAGCTTTATACTTCTGGTTGTCAACAAATGATTCTTTATCACTGATTCCAAAAATTATTTCATTAAGTTTAATGACATCTAGAATTGATAATTCTTCTTTCTTCAGTAGTAATTGACAGGCCGTTCTTTTTTCAGGATATTTTTTCGATAGGATATCACTGAATATCAGTTTATAATTGGGTAGATTATTTTTTTTCATAATTATGCATTGTTCTTGCTAATTATCAGGCTTCATTATTGTTTTTATTAATCCATTTATATAATGTAGTTTTAGGAATTCTATAGGATTCTACAATCTGAGCATAACTTTTTTCGCCACTGCTAATTTCACTCAGAATAAAATCAATGATCTCCTTAGTATAAATGCTTTTCCTGAATTGGGGCATTGCTGTAGTTTTAGCCTTAATATTTTTTTGTACCGGTGCGTATAGGATTAAATGTTGAGAATATATCCTGAAAAAATCATAGCTCAGTAGCTTGCACCATTTGAGGAGAGAATCGGAGGATATATGATTCATTTCAAACATCTCTTCTATTTCCCACTCATTAAGTTTAAAGAATTTACAGGTTCTTGTCATGGAAATCTCCAATTCCTTCCACCTGACCTCAATTAAATTACCAATATGAATGTTCTTTAAATTAATCATATTATTAAGAATTTATTATTGTACGGGAATTGCTGTAATATCCAGCCTGTCATAAGGTGAATTTCCGAAAGTTGCCCGTATGCCCTGAACATTATCATAGGCATATACGTATCCTTTAAGCTCAACAGAATAAGTTCCAGGAGGCAAAACAAAAGAGCAGTTTCCTTTAGGATAATAAAAACCTTTGATGTAATTGGGAGATGAGTTCATAAATGCAACTGCATCGGTGTAAAGTATACCATTTACTGTGAATGAGCTTCCTGAAGGAACGGCCTTCCAGGTCAGGCGAGCTCCTATCTGTTTGGAAGCCCCGTCAGTTAAATTGGTTCCGGACGAACTAACAATATTGTCTATACCTAATTGATAAGAAAAATTAACCATTGAAGTTTGAGTGATAGTAAAAGTCCTGGTGAGCAGATTGTTTGTATAGCTTGGAATACCTGATGTAGAAGATAAGGTTTGAATGGCTGATACCGCATCTGTACCATTGGCTCCTGCAATAATCTGTGGTACCAGGGTAGAAGTAGATCTTATAGCAAAATTTCCTGAAAGATCATTTGTTATTACGCCTGTATTAATAGTATTGATCCCCAATCCGGACAGGCGTATATTTCCTGAAGTATGTAATTGTGCAGTGGGATTAGGTACATTTATACCAACGTTGCCATTATTGGAAATAGTAAACATTTCAAAATTTGAGTTATTAATTCTCAGGGCCTTTGTTGTATTTCCGGAACTTACTACATCCAGCATTGCAGAAGGATGGGCAGTATTGATTCCTATCTGAGAATATAAAAAGCAGCTGTTTATCATGGAAATGATAAAATACCAATTAAAATTACGCATAATTGTATTAAAAAATTAAATTATTGAGCCGTTGTTGCTGTAATATCGAACCTGTCATTGCTGTTGCTTCCAAATGATGCACGGATTCCCAGATTATTATCAGATGCATTTACAAATCCTTGCAATTCAACAGAATATGTGCCTGCGGGTAAAAGTATAGGGCAGCTATTTGATAAATAAAAAGTTCCGCTTACGTAGTTACTGCCAATATTAGAAAATGGCAGGGCACTTGTGCATATGATCCCATTGGTCGAAAAACTGCTTCCGTTTGGCAAAGATTTCCAGATTAAATTAGTTCCGATTTGTTTGGCAGCGCCATCAATAAAAGTTGAACTACCTGATGATCCCATTACATCCATAACACCCAAACTATAGGAAAATGTAACTATAGATGCTTGTGAAAGAGTGAAGCTTTTGACAAGCAATCCGGTTGTATACGTAGGAATATTATTTATAGAAGATATTGTCTGAGTGGTAGTTACCGCATCCAATCCATTTGCTCCAATAAATACCTGAGGTAATAGCGTAGAAGTTGATCTTGTTGTAACATTTCCTATGGCATCAGCAGTTAATACCTTTGTATTGCTTGCAGTATTGCCCAGACCTTGCATCCGTACAGTGCCTGTGGTATGCAACTGAGTTGAAGGATTTGAAACGCCAATCCCGACATTTCCATTGTCGAGAACTGTAAACAATTCCTGTGAGGCGGAATTAACCTCTAAAGCTTTTGTTGCATAATTGCTGCCTTTGCTTACAATATCCAATGCTGCAGAAGGAGTAGCAGTATTAATACCTACCTGAGAAAAAATAAAATTACTGTAAATAAAGAAGATCAATGCTGTTAATTTTTTGCTCATATCAACGTGTTTTTTGTTTTTGCAAACCTATAACACGGAAATATAAATATGTAAAATATTGACATACATTTTATTACAAAATATTACGAGATATTACATCATCCCCAAAAGTCTCTACATATTAAAAATTATTATTGAATTTTCATGAGCCACATGTAAATATTTTCTGAATTAATGATATTGAGTTTTTTCCTTATTCTGGACTTTCTGGTCTCTACAGAACCTATTGAAGATTTTTTAAATGTTGCAATCTGCTTTGTATCAAAATTCAGCTTTATTAATGCGCAATATTCTAAATCTGATGGCGTAAGCTGCGGATTGATTTCAAGAAGCTTCTGATTAAATGTTGGGAACACTTCAGAAAATTTAAGAGGAAAAGAAGGACTGTTGTTGATTGCTAGTTCTATAACATAATTTAATTCCTGCGAATCGGTTATCATGGTTTGTCTTTCGGCTGGATTGGAATTTTGAGTGTACTCCGTATTCTTTTGGTGAACAGAAGCATTTTCTTTTAAAATTATTTTTTTTCTTTTTAAAAGAAGAGAAATCGTAATCCATGTGGCCAGTAATAAAATAATAATGATAACAAGAATGCGGGGAGATCTTTTTTCTTTATCCCCCTTAGTTTCTGATTTTGCGACATTATTCACAACAATCTTTTCTGCGGCAGATAAACTGTCTGATATTTTTTTTGCTTTCTCAATATAATTCGACTGATTCTGATAATCATGAAGATTCTTATATGATTCTGCAATGCCGGTATAGCTTTCTGCAAGCTCTTGGGGCAGTATTTTATATTTTTTTGAGAAATAGATTGATTTATTAAACTGTTCAACTGCTGTGTGATAGTTTCCTTTTCTGTTTTCAATATTTCCCTTAAGGGTATAAAATGAAATATATTCTGGATTCATTTTAATATCTCTCGTTAGCTTTTCATACCAAAGTAAATACTTTTCCGCCTCGGAAATTTTGTTTTGGTAAAAAAGAATCAGCGCTATATTTTTGACATTCTTAGCTATATACATCTTCCGGTAAGGAAAATCGGGGCTTAATTTTTTAGACTCAGTATAGGCCTTATAAAAATAAAACTGAGTGGAGTCATATTTCTTCTCTAAAATATTTTTCTGAAGTTTATTTTCAGCTATTTTTCTTAAAGCCTGGGATTTAGCCAAATATTTTCTGTCATCTTCTTTAATTTGATCAGCAATTGACAATGCTTTACGGGCGCTTTTATCAGCCTTGTCGTAATAACCCAAAATCTGATAAATGTTACTCTGAAGCCTTAACAGGTCACACCATATTACGTAATTGCTGCTTTTATCAGCAAGTAAAAGACCTTCAGAAATTTTATTTAAGCTTTCTTGGTAATTTTGTTCATTATTATATATTTCGGCCATTTTTACAAGGGCTCTCAGTTCTCCTTTCTTGTAATTTATATTAATAGACTGATAATATATTTCTGTGCATAAACGGAGCATTTCCTTTGATCCCTTACTTGCATAAGATCCTCTGTCAGTGGCTGCGACCCATAAACTATCGATAGATTGCTGATTGGGTTTCTGCCCGTTTATACTGTTGAAAAAAATAAAATAAAAGTAAAAAATATACTTTTTTATCATTAGTGTTGTTTTAAAGCAAAAATACGTTTTTGCGAAACAAAATTCATATTGATGCTTTATTTTGATAGTTAAATATTAATAATAGATTAGTATTCAAGGATTAAATGCGAAAGTGTAAAAAATTCTTTCGACTCGCAGTTATCATCTCTTCCATCCAAAATGATTTTCTATGTTGGTATAGGTTCTGTAGTATTTTTTGGTAAATAGAATTATTCTTTGTTTATATGACAGTAATTATTCTCTCTGTTTTACTTTTAGGTATTTTTAATTTTGCACTGTAAATGAACTTTCACAATTATTTATATTTTTGTCATAATCCTGGCAAGAAGAATTCTTATTGTGGTATCCTTCTCTTTAATAGTTCTAAATGAAAAAGGAGCTACTAATGATGTTTTAATCGGTCTAAATTAAAGTTGAAGCAGTTGAAGTAACCCATGAAATAGAATCAGTTATCTTACTTATTCCATTTTTAATGCCCTCCATGATTATTAGTTTTAAGTATTAATTTTTTTTCTTGTAAACACAAAACAAAAAGCCTTTCTATAATCTACTGAATTCAGTTTATATAGAAAGGCTCTGAGGTACCTAGCGGATTCGAACCGCTGTAGATGGTGTTGCAGACCACTGCCTAGCCGCTCGGCCAAAGTACCATTTTTACCATTTTTGAGGTGTGCAAATATAGCAAAAATTCTTTATGAACAAAAGTTTTTTAGATATTTTCTTTCGCTCCAATACTGCTGATATCGCTTTTTAGCTGTCTTTCAGCATCATAATTTTTTATGTTAATCACACGGGTATTACTCCAGCTGTCATGAAGTCCGTTTTCACCGAAAAACGAAAGTTGGTCAATCAGTATAATTCCTCGGATAATATTCCTTAAAAAATAATTTCCTACAGAAGGTTTCTGTCCGTCTATCATAATGACTTTTGTTCCTGTGATTAATTTTCCCAGGCTTCGGCCTCCTGTAGTGGTTTCTACTAAGAATGTGAATAGGATATAGGAAATGATTCCCAGCAGTCTCTGTTCTATATCACTGGCATTGGCGATCCATCCTCTGTAAGCAGGACTGATGAGTGTAAGTATCATAAGCAGCACAAAAAATGCAATGTAAAAAGTAACAAGATCAATTAAATAATTGGCAAGTCTTGCGCCTTTGGAAGCTCTGTGTCTTTCAATAATGACTAAATGTTTTCGCATGGTTAGTTTTTAGTTTAAGTATAATTTAAATTCCGTTGAGTATTAGTTTTAAAGTGGCATTGGTGTCAATGACTGCCGTGATTCCTGAATTATTGAGAAGGATCTTGCTTGGTTTCAGATTGAAAACTCTTCCATTCATTTTTAGCCCTTTATAATATTCTTTATTAAATGCGTCTTCAATGCTCTTTTTAGAGGCCAGCTCCAGATCCTGAGTGGGTATTCCGTACTCATCTTCAATCATCTTTACAATCTTTCCCTTAAAAAGAAGGGTGGCTGTCTTTTGCAGAATATTAGCCGTTCTGAGATTGAATTTTGTATTGGAAAGGACTATTTTCTTTTTCATTTCGTCATAAACCGGAATTCCTGATATAAGGGCCTTGCCAGTGACATAACCTTCTGTTTCAGCTTCAACAATTACCCTTCCTTCAGCACCGTAAACCCTGACATCTTTGATCTTTACCTTGGAACCTCTTACGTCATATTCCTTGTTCATGAACATATTTCTTGCAATATTCGTCGCTTCAGAAAAAGGAACATTTGCAGTCGTCTGAAGAAGAAATTTGTCTGCCAGAGCCGGGACAACATTAAAATTGCTCACTGATTTTATATTTGGTGAAGCTCCAGGCTTACTTCCCGTATAAGTTTCCGAATAAATATCCATTCCGATATTCGTAGTGATCTCATTTCCATAGAATTTCAATGGAGTGATATTCACGTTTACCGGACTTATTTTCAGCCAGGTATTATATTCCTCCGAAATATTAAAAGGCTGCGAAAAAACATTCCACGCCATCACTGCATACTGCTGGAAATTCAGTTGGGCAGTCATCTGCTGGTCAATTGTTTTGGCGAATTTTCCCTGCTGTTCTCTCAGGCTTTTTTCTACAAGTGACGTGATGGGAATCTGTATTTTCCCGTAGTCCAGAACCGGCTTTGTTACCCATCTGAAGCCATTAGGCTGAGTATTGGTTGATATTGTCCAGTTATTATTGAAACTCAACGTTGCATTAAAAGACATCACAGTTTCAAAAGTCGTGTTCTGATAAGAATAGACCCCCAATGTACCGATTCCTTTTTCAGCCCATATCTTTAAAGGAACCTCAATAAGAATATTTTGATTGGTACCACCTACCAAACGGATAGGACGGGTTTTCCATACTTTTACCTTAAACTGGTCATTATTATTATCAGTATAAGAATCATCCTGGAATATCAGATCCTTTACCGAAGCATTGATCATATTACTGATCTCCGAAAGCGGAATCGTTACCGGCATGGTAATACTGGATTTGATCTTTGGGAAATTATATACTGCAGCTTGATTATCGACTGCTGTCTGCCCGAAAGCAAATGCAAAACTTAATATAAATAATAATTTGATGAATTTCAATGCTTTATGTTTTTAATAAATATGAAAATTTTTATTGCCCATCAGGTTTGAAACTTTTTTCCAGTTCAATGCTTGCTCCCTTCATTTCGCCTTGCATCGGGGGAGAAGTTTTTGTGATCTTCAATTTAATATATGAAATCTGGGGAAAACTTTCGCTGATCTTCATAATAATCCTCCCGGCAACATGCTCCAGTAATTTAGATTTAACGGTCATTTCCTTGTGGATGATCTCATTGATGTCGGCATAGCTGATGGTATCATTCAGGTCATCCGTTTCCGCAGCTTTCCAAAGATCCGTATGCAGCTCTGTATTTAAAATATAATAGGTTCCGATGATGTTTTCTTCGGGAAGTACACCATGGTATGCATATATTTTTATCTCTTCAAGAAAGATCTTGCTCATTGTTCCTGATTTTTATTCAGCAAAAATCGTTTTAATTCTTCAAAATCCGGGTTTATTTCTACAGTTTTTTTATCCTTTTTCATCAGGGCTTCCAGGGCTTCAGGGATCTCAATAGTGATAGGTACTGCTTTTTCTACAGCTTCCGGGAATTTCACAGGATGAGCAGTTCCCAATATGAATCCTTTTTTGCCAGGATTCTCATTGAGATATTGTTCCAGGGAAGCAAATGCAACGGCACTGTGAGGATCCAGAATATAACCATATTTTTCATAGACTTCTTTAATTGTTTCTAATGTAGAACGATCATTTATGGAATATCCGGAAACCACAGTCTTCAGCTTTTCAAATTGATGGTCAAAAAGTTCCAGAATTCTGGTGAAATTGCTTGGATCTCCCACATCCATGGCATTGGATAAGGTTGCAGCAGCTTTTTTAGGTTGATATTGATTGGTTTTTAAGTAATCCGGAACCACATCATTTTCATTACAAGCTGCAACAAAATGTTCCACCGGAAGTCCTCTGAAATAAGCCAGAAGCCCTGCACAGATATTTCCGAAATTTCCACTTGGAACACAGATCACAGGGTTTTCATTCTCCTGTTGTTTCCATTGTTTCAAAGCTAGTAAATAATAGATCTGCTGAGGAAGCCACCTGGCGATATTGATCGAATTGGCAGAAGTCAAAAACAATTCGGAATTAATACTTTCATCCGCAAAAGCCTGCTTCACGAGATGCTGACAGTCATCGAAATTTCCGTTGACCTCCAATGCAGAAATATTTCCACCGAGCGCAGTAAGCTGTTTTTCCTGAACCGGGCTCACCCTATTTTTAGGATAAAGAATGACCACATTGATTCCCGGAACATTATAAAACCCATGTGCAACAGCTCCGCCTGTATCACCGGAAGTGGCCACAAGAACCGTTACTTTTTTATTTTCATTCTTCAGAAAATAAGACAGGCAGCGGCTCATAAATCTCGCGCCTACATCTTTAAATGCTAAAGTTGGGCCATGGAAAAGTTCCAGAACAGATATCCGGTCATTGATTTTTTTCAAAGGAATTTCAAAACTGATTGTTTCGGCAGCGATTTCTTGTATTATTTCAGCAGGAATTTCTTCACTGATAAAATCTTTCATACATCTGAAGGCGATCTCTTCATCAGAATAGAGATGCAAATTTTGAATAAACTCTTTTTCAAACTGAGGAATATTTTCCGGGAAAAATAGTCCTTTTTGCCTGCCCTGGCTTTTTATGGAAGCAGTTTTAAAATCAACGGTCTCCTGCTTGTCTTTTAGATTATAATAATTCATTGTTTTAATTTATTTGATTTTTATCATTAGCCCTCTTCAACGATCTGGATTCCTGATGGATTTATTTTTGAAACATATACAAAACTCTCGATCCCGATCTCATCGTAAACAGATTTCATCAGTTGTGAGACTTTTTCTGCTGTTTCTTTTTTCTCTGCCAGCATAAAAATGGAAGGCCCGGACCCTGAAATTCCGCCTCCTAATGCACCAGCTTCTAAACTTTTTGTTTTGATTTCGTCAAATTTTGGAATCAGAATGCTCCGTACAGGCTCTATAATTACATCATTCAGGCTTCTTCCGATCAGAGAGACATCATTTTTCAGGATGCCGGCTACCAGTCCTGCGATATTTCCCCATTGTTCAACAGCATCTTTCAACAAAATATTTTTCTTCAAGATCTGCCTTGCATCGGAAGTTTTAACCTCGACCTGAGGATGTACGGCTGATACAAACAAATCCGGAGTGTTGAGCGGAATAATATCAATAGGAGAGGAGGATTTTACCAAGGTAATGCCGCCATAAATGCATGGGGCAATATTGTCTGCATGGCGAACCCCGGAAGCAAGTTCTTCCCCAAACATTGCAAAGTAAATCATTTCCTCATTAGACATGATATTTCCCAACAGAGCATTAGCCCCAAAAGCAGCTCCTGCAGCACTTGCCGCACTGGAACCGAGCCCGCTGCCCGGTTTTATATGTTTTCGGATCGTTACTTCAAAGCCTTTCGTTAATTGAAAGTGCTGTTGGATATTCCGGAGTACAACCCCGGCTACATTACGTGAAGGATCTTCGGGAAGACCAAAATGATCTTCGTGCCTGATGATGATTTCCGGGATATCCAGTAATTTCAGCTCCATTTCGTCATAAGGCTCATGGATGGCCATTCCCAGGATATCAAAGCCACAAACCAGATTGGCAACAGTAGCCGGAACTTTTATTTTTATCTTTTTCATAGTACTTATTTTAAACGGATCGTATAATGTCGGCAAAAACTCCACTGGCAGTTACTTCAGCACCCGCACCTGCACCTTTCACTACGAGAGGCTGCTCAGAATATCTTAAAGTTTTGAAGATAACAATATTGTCTTTGCCGTAAAGATGAAACAGATCACTATCCGGGGCAGCATGCTGGAGGCCTACTTTGGCTTTTCCGTCTCTAAATTCTGCGGTATATTTCAAGATCTTACCGTCTTTTTTTGCATTATTCAGCAGGCTTTTAAAATGATCTTCATATTCCGTAAGCTTCGCATAAAAATCTTCCACGCTTCCCTGAAGACATTCCTCAGGCAGGAAACTTTCATTTTCAATACTTTCAAACTGTAAGGGATATCCGGCTTCCCTTGCTAAAATTAAAATTTTGCGGGCTACATCAGTTCCGGTAAGATCCAATCGTGGATCCGGTTCTGTATACCCTTCTTTTTGTGCCTGTGCAACCACTTCCGAGAAGGTTTTACTTCCGTCATAATGATTAAAAACAAAATTTAGAGTACCGCTTAATACCGCCTGAATAGAAGTGATCTTGTCTCCGCTTTTCATTAAATCATTAATCGTCCCAATAACCGGAAGTCCTGCGCCTACGTTGGTTTCAAAGTGGAAATGGCAGTTGTGGTTCCGTGCTGTATATTTTAGATTTTTGTATTTTTCAAAATCCGATGAAGCGGCAATTTTGTTGCAGGCTACGATATTAATACTTCTTTTTAACAGACTCTCATATACTTCCGGAACTTGTGAACTGGCTGTAACATCTATAAATACGGAGTTTCGTAGATTTCGTGAAATAATTTCCCCAGCAAATCCTTGAATAGTGGCCTCGGTGGCATTTTCGCTCCAGCTGCTGAATTCATTTTCAGGAATTCCTTTGTCCGCAAACAACATTTTTCGGCTGTTGGAAATTCCGGCAATCCGCAAATTGATCAGGTGATTTTCCTGCAGATACGCATTTTGTTCGTAGATCTGCTGTATTAGTTTTGAGCCTACATTACCTGTTCCGCAGAGATAAAGATGCACCTGTTTTATTTCTGATTCAAAGAATTCTTCGTGAAGAACATTGACTGCTTTTCTGATGTCATTTTCTGAAATGACGATGCTGATATTTCTTTCTGAAGAACCCTGTGCAATAGCTCTTATATTAATTCCGTTATTACCAAGGCATCCAAACATTTTGGCACAAATGCCGCTTCTGTTCTTCATATTTTCACCTACCAGTGCAACAATGGAAAGTCCGGTTTCTATTTTTACGGGAGCCATTCTATACAGTCTTATATCATCTTCAAAAGTTGAGTTGACTATGTTTTCGGCTTCATACATATCTTTTTCATTAACAGCTATAGTAATGGAATGCTCTGATGAGCCCTGGGTAATCAAAATAACATTTATTTTTTCAAAGCTTAGGCATTGGAAAAGTTTAGCAGAAACTCCGGGAATACCCACCATTCCGCTTCCTTCCAGGGTAAGAAGTGCGATATGACTCATATTGGAAACTCCTGCCGCAATCTGTCGTTCTTCATTTGCTGGCTGGTTCAGGCTGTGAGAAATCAAAGTTCCGGATGCATCGGGATCAAAAGTATTTTTGATTTTAAGGGCAATATTTTTTACCATCACAGGCTGTATGGATGGTGGATAAAGTACTTTAGCTCCAAAATGAGAAAGTTCCATGGCTTCATGATAAGAGATTGCGGGGATGGGTTTGGCATTGGAGACCAATCTTGGATCTGCAGTCATCATCCCGCTTACATCCGTCCAGATCTGAAGTTCCTCAGCCGAAACTGCTGCTGCAATGACAGCTGCAGTATAATCTGAACCTCCTCTTCCTAATGTTGTGGCATTGCCATTCTGATCTTTTGCAACAAAGCCTGGAGCAATAATAATCTGATTTTGCTGATTCGTTACATAGTTTTTTAAATTTACTTCAGTTGCATCGAAATCAACTTTTGCATTGGTAAAGCTGCCGTCCGTTTTGATGTGGTCAGCGGCATTCATCCAGACACAGTCTAATCCTTCACACTGGAGTCTGGCTGCAATAATATTTGATGAAAGAAATTCACCGTAGGAAGTGATTCTATCCCTTATTTTATTGGTGAATTCACCTAATACAAAAATTCCGTTGTAGATATCTTCCATATCGTTAAAATGTTTTTTAACGAAGCTCAGCCATGTACTCTGCTCTAAAACTGGGATCAGTTTTTTAACAAGATCAAGATGGCTTTCTTCAAGTTTTTTTATGATAGGGATATAGCTCTCATCTTTAAAAGAAGCATATTCTGCCGCTTTTATCAGACTGTCTGTAACATTATGGAGCGCTGAAACTACAACAATGACCCTGTTCTGTGAGGATTCTTTTTTAATGATATTTTCTGCCAGAAGAATATTCCGGGCATTAGCGACGGAAGTACCGCCGAATTTTAAGATTTTCATCTATTATTGATTTGAGGTTGGTAAAACGAAATGTTTACTCTTCAAAAAAAAGAGTACGGGTGCCGGAAATAATATGTGAAAATTTACCCCGCTATGGGGTAATTGTTGTAGTTGTGAATGTAGAAACAGAAGACAGAACCGGAATAAGTAATTCCGATACAGAAATATCTGATATGTTTCTTAGAAAGTCCATTCTTTACCAGACAAATGTACAAATTATTTGGAAACACCAAAATTTATTTTCGTTTACATTAAATTAATTTAATGAGATTTATTTGTTTTAAAGAATGTTTTTTTTCTGTAGAATGGAGAAAAGAATTGTAAGGAGTGTCTGTAAAGGCAGTCTTTTTATTGCTATTTTTTACAGAAATAGTTTAGAATGTATCACTTACTCAATATTCAGCTACACCTGCTAATTCTGGTTTTGTTTTAAATTATTTAAGGTTCATCTTTGTTTAGCATATCAACGGTGTGTGAGAAATTTAATCTTAAATATTATGAAAAAACTTAAGAAACTCTCAAGAGGAGAATTAAAAACAGTTACAGGTGCGGGGATAGACTGCGGTCCGTTTCCATGTGTATGTATATATACCCACTACTGGTGTGAGTACTCGAAAAAATGCATTCCTAAAGGAATCTATTGTGGGAAAATTCCGGTAGAAATAGATAACTAAAAGAGTTTCAGATCAAAACATGTTATGGTGCTTTTTGTAATTGTAACCGCAGCAATGGAATAGTCCTGCCGGCGTGTGTCTGGAAATATTATACTCTTATGTTTATTAAAATAATTTATTAACAATAAAAACAAGTATTATGAGAAAATTATCAAAACAACAGTTGAAAAAAATCAATGGTGGAGCGTGTCCTGGCGGTTGTCCTTACCCTGCAGGAACTACTTTTGGGCCTCCGGGATCCGGAGCAACGCGCAGCTGCCAGCAGTATGTCGCTTTGACAGATTGTTGCAAAGGGCAGTATCTTGTCATGCCGAGTTGTGTAGGTCCGGTGATTAATTAGTCTATTATTCCTAACTATGTGATATTTTTAACATATGATGTTTAAAATACTATATATTTATTGAACAAAATAAATTACTATGAAAAATCTAAAAAATCTATCCAGAGAAGAAAAAAGTAAAATCAGTGGCGGATTTACCGAGTTTCAGATTGAAACATGCGGTGGTGCTGCTTACGTGTGTTTCCGTGGTGGTGGTGCCTGGGGCTGCTGGAGAACTCCGGGAGGCACTTGCTATCCTCCGATGGTGTAATGGCTTACAAAAATTAATGAAGGTTTTCGGAGGTTCAGTAATCAGTCATTTGTTTTAGCTTTCGGGTACAACTGTTTATATTTTGATTAAAAATGTTATATTTAATAGATCAAAATAAAATTAATATGAAAAATTTGAAAAAATTAAACAGAGAAAACCTGAAGTCTATTAACGGGGGAAATGTCTGTTATGAAAACTGTCCTCCGGGCCCTTACGGACCGGCACCGGATTATCCAAGATCATGTGATGACTATAATGCTTTGCCGGCTTGTTGCAAATTACGGGTCAAAGTTGATTATCGTTGTTCGGATCCTTTTTAAGAAATGAAAAAGCACTGTGAAAACAGTGCTTTTATTTTAACAATTATCTGGAATGTATTGTCCTCTTGGAACGCAAATAAGTTCACCAATGCAACCGACTCCGCAAGTTTCATGAATTTCACAATTCAGATTGCAAATTCCACCTCCGCCGTTTACATTTTTTAATACCTTCCGATCTAGCTTTTTCAAATTTTTCATGTTGAATATTTTATGAGTTTAAATTCAAATATAATAAATATTCAGTACATGGTGATAAATTATTTTATGCTTTTCGAAAGATCCAGCATAGCTTCAATTGGCTTCAGCGCTCTTAGACGAAGCTCCTCGTCAATAAGGATTTCCGGAAGCTCATATTTCATACACAGGTATAATTTCTCCATAGTATTACGTTTCATATAGAAACATTCCGAACAGTTACAGCTTTCATCAAAAACAAGAGCGGGAATAAGTTCCTTGTGCGGTGCACGTTTTCTCATTTCGTGAAGAATTCCTTCTTCGGTGGCGATAATGAATTTCTGACAGTCGTCTTTTTCTACAAAATTCAACAGGGCAGAAGTAGATCCGATAAAGTGAGCCAGTTTTAAAACGGCTTCCTCACTTTCAGGGTGTGCAATAAGTTTAGCATCCGGATTGTCTGCAAGCTGTTGTGCAATTCTTTCCATAGAAAATGCTTCGTGTACGATACAGCTTCCGTCCCAAAGGATCATATCACGACCTGTTTTCTTAGAGAGATACCTTCCTAAGTTTTTATCCGGTGCAAAGATAATAGGCCTATCTTTTGGTAAGGCTTCAATGACGGTTTCAGCATTTGAACTGGTCACTATGATATCACTTTCTGCTTTAGTTTCTGCATTACAGTTGATGTAAGTGGCAATCAAAGCGTTTGGATGCTGTTCACGCATTTTTCTTAACCCTTCTCCTGAACATCCGTCTGCCAGAGAGCATCCAGCCATGGTATCAGGAAGAACTACTTTTTTAGTTGGGTTCAGAATCTTAGCGGCTTCAGCCATAAAATGTACCCCGCAGAATACGATCATGTCCGCATTGGTATCTTTGGCCTGTCTTGCCAGCTGCAGAGAATCTCCAAGGAAATCAGCGATATCCTGAATCTCTCCCGGCTGGTAATAATGGGCAAGGATCACCGCATTTTTTTCTTCTTTAAGTTTCAGAATAGCTTTCACTAATTCTTCTCCTTGAGGGATTGCTATGTCTTTAATATCCAGAAATCCTCTTACAGGAATCGCAGATTTAGCTTTTTCTAATGTTTCGGTACTCATATCAACCTCAATTTTTGATTATAGAAGTTAGAGATTAGAAATGAGAAGTTAGAGTTTCGATACGACTTAAATGGTATAATGGGAACTAACTTCACATTTATAGCTTCTAGTTTCTTTCTATAAAATTTTTTATTAAACTTTCTATTTCTTTTTTTGCTTCATCAAGATCGGTGTTAATAACGATCCTGTCAAACTCTTTCGCAAAGGTCATTTCTTCTTCAGCCTTTGCTACACGGGTTTTTATGGTTTCTGCATCATCCGTGTTTCTGGTAATCAATCTTCGTTCCAATTCTTCTATGGAAGGAGGTTCAATGAAAATGGACAATGCTTTTTCTCCAAAATATTTTTTTAAAGAAATTCCCCCTTTTACATCTACATCAAAAATAACTACTTTTTCCTGATTCCAGATTTTTTCCACTTCAGATTTTAAAGTGCCGTAATATTTGTCAGTATATACTTCTTCATATTCTACAAAAGCATCTTCCTTTATTTTCTGTCTGAATTCATCCGGACTTAAAAAGTGATAATCTACTGCATGGGCTTCACTTCCTCTCGGCTGCCTTGTAGTGCAGGAGATAGAAAATGCCAGTTGAGGAAATGTTTCCAGAGAATGTTTTACTAATGTAGTTTTTCCGCTCCCCGATGGTGCTGAAAATATGATAACTTTATTCATTCAGATTAGAGATTTTTAGATCAGAGATACGAGATGGAGGTCTCTGATCTCTTGTCTATAGGTCTATGGTCTATAATACGTTTAACGTCTGTTCTTTTATTTTTTCCAAATCATCCTTCATCATGACCACCAGTTTCTGGATCTCTGCATGATTGGCTTTTGAACCTAAAGTATTGATCTCTCTTCCAATTTCCTGAGAAATAAAACCAAGTTTTTTCCCGTTGAAATCTTCGTTATCCATTACTTCTTTGTAGTATTTCAAATGCTGGGTAAGTCTCACTTTTTCTTCAGCAATATCAAGTTTCTCTGTAAAATACGCCATTTCCTGGTAGAAACGGGTTTCGTCTACATTCTCGAATTCTTTTAACGATTTTTGATAACGATCTTTTACTGCAATGATTCTTTCTTCTTCAAAAGGAATCACTTCTGAAAGATATTTATCAATATTCTGGATATTTCTTTCCAGTTCTTCGTGTAGAATACCACCTTCGGTTTTTCTGAATTCCATGAACCGGTCTACAGCAGCGTGAACTATTTTTGCTAAAGATTCCCATTCACCTTCTGTAAGTTCATCGGGTCTCGAAGAAATAGCATCAGGAAGTCTTACCGCCATTTTCAGGTACTCAAAATCAGGGCCGTCGGAAGCAATCGTACGAAGTTCGTTCATATAAGAATCTATTAAACTCCTGTTGATCTTCACATCATTTGTCTCTTCAAGATTCTCCAGGTTGATATAGCAGTCTACTTTCCCACGGATAATTCTGTCGTTAAGGATTTTTCTGATCTCGAATTCTTTTTCTTTATAGCGCAAAGGAACTTTGATATTTAAATCAAAGCTTTTGCTGTTCAGTGATTTAATATCTATCGAAATCTTTTTCCCTTCAAAAACACCTTCGGCTCGGCCGAATCCGGTCATTGATAAAATCATAGTTTTTTATTGTTGTACAAAGATAAACATTTAAATTAGCACTGTGAAAAATTTGATTTCTGTAGTAGGACCCACTGGAATTGGAAAAACGAGACTGGCTATTGATCTCGCAGCTCATTTCAATACTGAGATTATTTCTTGTGACTCGCGTCAGTTTTTTCGGGAAATGAAAATCGGTACTGCTTCACCTTCCGCAGAAGAACTGGCGGAGGCACCTCATCATTTTATCGGGAATCTTTCAGTTCAGGAATATTATTCTATCGGGCAGTATGAAGAAGATGTTTTAAGAAAACTCAATGAACTTTTCGTCAGTTATGATACCGTCATTTTGGTCGGTGGAAGTATGATGTATGAAAAAGCAGTGATTGAAGGTCTGAATGATTTACCGGAAGCTAATGAAGATAATCAGAAAAAACTTCAGGAAGTCTTTGATAAAGAAGGAATAGAAAAACTTCAGGAAATCTTGAAAGAGCTCGATCCTGAGTATTTTGAAGTAGTGGATTTTCATAATCACAGAAGACTGTTACGGGCAATTGACGTAATCTGGCAAACGGATAAAAAATATTCTGAACTTATTGCTGTTTCTCAGGATTCAAGAGATTTTAACGTGATCCGCATCGGAATTGAAGCTCCAAGAGAAGATCTGTATGACAGAATCAACAGACGGGTAGATATCATGATGGAGAAGGGTCTGTTGGATGAAGCAAAAGGTTTAGAGAAATTTAAGAGCCTAACTGCTTTAAATACAGTTGGCTATGCGGAGTTATTCAAATATTTCGATGGCGAATGGGATTTGGATTTTGCTGTTTCTGAAATTAAGAAAAACAGCCGGAGATATGCAAAACGACAGCTGACGTGGTATAGAAAAGCGGATGATATTCATTATTTGCCATTGGGGTATTCAAAAGAGGATTTTGATGGGCTGCTTCAATGGATTTCTGAACATAGGAAGTGATTGAAAAGATAATGGGTTAACCAATTGATAATCTTAGCGATTCTTGGTTTTTTATTTATTGCTTTATATATAAAAAAGGTGTTACTTTGTTCTGGTAAAAGATATTAGTTTTTATCTTTTTGTTTATATAACCAAAACAAAGAAAATGGAAAATAATCAGGTTAAATTGTTGAAAGCTCTAGCTAAAAGTATTAGAGCAGAAAAGAAGGATAAAACCAAGATTCTAACTTCTTTACAATCTGCTAAAATTCTTACTAAGAATGAAAATTTTACTGGTACATATAGTAATTTAAAAAGAGTTGTCTCCACTAAATAATATCCTTTCTAATGCTTTACAGTAGCAGTCCAAATTTAATGATTGGGTTTCATGGGTGCGATGAGTCAGTTAGAAACGAACTGATTAATAATCCTAATAAAATCAAAAAAAGTCAGGAAAAATTTGACTGGCTAGGGAATGGTTTTTATGTATGGGAAAATAATTTTGAAAGAGCATTAAAATGGGCTGAGGATAAGCTTGAAAGAGGCACTGTAGCCAAACCGTCAGTAGTTGGAGTAATTTATCAATTAGATTATTGTTTGGATTTTACAGACTCTCAGTTTATTGGGGTGTTATGTGATTATTATGAACTGCTTAAAATTGATTTAGAATTTACAGGAAAAAAATTACCCAAAAACAAAGATGTAAGGAGAGATGTTCATCAAGACTTAGTATTAAGAGAACTTGATTGTGCTGTAATAGAATATCTGCATCAAAAAATTGAAGATGCAATAAAGAATGATGAAGAGGAAAAAGGGTTTAGCGAAATCAAAAGATTTGATACTGCCAGAGGTATTTTTACGGAAGGTGGCCCTGCCTATAAGGAGCAGGCATCCAGGCTAAGAATCACATTCAAATTTGTATTAGAAACTTAAATTGTATTAAAGGGTTTTTCATTCCGAGAGAAACAACTAAATTTCCTTAAACAAAATGCGGCCCCTGAACCAGAGACCGCACTAAAAACAATATAATTAAATTTACTACTTCCAACCGCCACCAAGAGCTCGGTAAAGATCTACAATGCTGCTCAGTCTCTGTCTTTTTACAGACGCAAGATTCAGTTCAGCCTGCAGAGAATTTCCCTGAGCTGTTATCACTTCTAAGTAATTGGCCATACCGCCTTTGTAAAGCATTTCTGCACTTTTTATTCCGTTTTTCAAGGTTGTTACCTGTTCTGTTGCTTTCTGTTCCTGAACTTTTAAACTTTCATTAGAGACCAAAGCATCGGAAACTTCACCCACTGCATTTAAAACTGACTGACGGAAAGCCAGCACATTTTTCTCTCTTTGGATTTTAGCCACATTTAGATCCGTTTTCAATTGTCTCTTCTGGAAAATTGGCTGAGTAATCCCGCCCAATACAGATCCGAACAATGAAGCCGGAATCTGGAACCAGTTATCAATTTTAAATGAATTCACACCACCATTAGCTGTGATTTTCAAAGCAGGATACATATTTGCCTGAGCAATTCCCACCATTGAATTAGATTCCAACAGAACCAGTTCCTGCTGACGGACATCCGGACGACGGCTCACCATTGCTGCCGGAAGGCCTGCTGAAATATCCTGTGGTAAAGAAGTATCCGACATTTCAATCGTTCTGCTGATCTTTGTTGGATTTTCGCCCACAAGAATGCTTAAAGCATTTTCCTGGATTGCAATAGTTTGTTCCAATTGTGTGATCAGAAGTTCTGTAGATTGTTTCTGAGCAGTTGCCTGCTGAACACCTAAAGACGTTGTATCACCACTTTGCCACATTTTTTCAGTGATAGAAAGGGTATTGGTACTTAATTCCAGGTTTGATTTTGCAATCTGGATCTGTTTATCAAGCATCAATAGATTGTAATATCCCTGGGCAATAGCTGCTACAACCTGTGTCTGCACTGCTTTTGTTGCCTCGTAAGTCTGCAGATACTGCATTCTTGAAACTTCCTGCTGATTTTTGATCTTGCCCCAGATGTCTGCTTCCCATGAAAGGTTGAAGGCTGCATTATAATCTTCAACATGATTCTGACCTAAAAATGAATTTAAGCTTTTCCCGTTCATGCTGTTTTCTGAAGGTTTTGAAATTTGCGCTGAAACGGCGAAACCTACATCAGGATACTGAAGATATTTTGCTTGCTTCAGTTTCTCCTGTGATGAAGCTACCTGCTTCAAAGCAATCTGAAGATCATAGTTATTTTTAATTCCTTTTTCAATCAGTCCCTGTAAAATAGGATCGCTGAAAAACTGTTTCCATTCCAGATTGGCGATGCTTGCTGTATCAGCAGTAGCGGTGTACTGGAATTTTTCCGGAAGCTGGAGGTCTGGCTCCGTGTATGCCAGTTTAGACACGCATGAAGCCGCAGCCATAGCCAATATAAATGTTAGAAAAATATTCTTTATTCTTTTCATAGTTTTTAAATAAACTTTTAATTGAATACAAAACTTTGAGATGTCGGTTGCAAAGATGTCTTTAGTAGGAGAGTACTTTACTTTATTTTAACCACAAATTACACGGATTTTCACAGATGTTTAAGTATATTATTTATGCATAAAATCTCTGATTCTTTAAACTTATGGGCTTCTATTTTCGAAGGTTAAACTTCAAATAATTTAAGTGTCTAAAAATTTTTTGTGACTTTTGTGGTTCACAAGTGTTCTCAAAGTTTTGTAAATCATTTTATTTATTAATGAGCAGTTGCCAAAAGTTTTTCCTGCTGTTTTTTTAGTGCTCTTCTCTTTTTTCTGCTTGGCATTTTTTCATGCAGATACTGGAAGATCACATACATTACCGGAATAATGAAAATTCCGAATACCACTCCTGTAAACATTCCTCCTACGGTACTGATCCCGATGGAATGGTTACCTTTTGCAGCAGCTCCCTGAGTCCAAACCAGCGGAAGCATACCGATGATGAAGGCAAATGAGGTCATCAGAATTGGTCTCAGACGTAATCTTGAAGCCTGAAGTGCAGATTCAATTAATGTTCTTCCTGCCTTTCTTCGCTGAACTGCAAACTCTACAATCAGGATTGCATTCTTTGCCAGCAATCCGACCAGCATGATCAATCCGACCTGTACGTAAATATTATTATCAATTCCAGCTAATCCAGTGAAAGCAAATACCCCGAAAATCCCTGTAGGAACTGTAAGAATAACAGCAAACGGAAGAATGTAGCTTTCATACTGAGCTGCGAGTAAGAAATAGACAAACAGTATACTTAAAAGAAAGACAAATGCTGTCTGACCGCCTGTTTTGATTTCCTCACGGGTAATTCCTGTCCACTCATATCCGAAACCTCTCGGCAGTGACTTCTGAGCTACTTCTTCTACTGCTTTAATGGCATCTCCGGTACTGTAGCCTGGTTTTGGCGTTCCGTTAATCGTTACTGCGTTGAAAAGGTTGTTTCTGGTTACCGTTTCAGGTCCGAAAGTTCTTTTTAAAGTAACCAAAGTCTTTACAGGAACCATTTCGCCAGATTTATTTTTAACATAAATTCCTTCCAGAGAATTGGCATCCGTACGGTAAGGAATATCTGCCTGAGCCATTACTCTGTAATATTTTCCGAATCTGTTGAAATCTGAAACAAAGCTACTTCCGTAATAGATCTGCATGGTCTGCATCAATTCTGTGACAGAAACACCAAGTTGATTGGCCTTATCAGAATCTACATCAATAGTGTATTGTGGATTTCCCGCTGCATAAGTTGTAAAGGCAAATGCAATTTCCGGACGTTTCATCAGTTCCCCGATGAAGGCCTGGGTGGTTGTTCCTAATTGCTCAAAAGAACCGTTGGTTTTATCCTGAAGCATAAATTCAAAACCAGAAACGTTACCAAAACCTTGAACAGTAGGGAAGTTGAAGAAGAATGCATTCGCATCTTTCACCTGTGCAACCTTTCCCGTCAATGTTGCTGCAATCTGATCCGGATCTTTCATATCACCACGGTCTTTATAATCTTTAAGCTTAATAAAACCTGCAGAATAAGGAGAGGCATTGGCATTACTGATAAAGTTCATCCCATCCGCTACCCAAAGGTGATTCATGGCCTTTTCTGAATTTACAATCTTATCAATCTGCTCAGTAGCTTTGTTGGTTCTGTCCAGTGAACTTCCCGGAGGCGTATTGACTGCGTATAAAACAAATCCCTGGTCTTCCGTTGGGATAAATCCTGTAGGAGCTTTATTGATTAAGAATACACTTGATGCAATAATAAGCGCGAGACCTCCAACTGCAACCCATTTGTTTTTGATTAAAAACTTAAGGCTGTAGATGTATTTTTTGGTCATATTATTGAAAGCTACATTGAATGCATTGAAAAACTTTGCTCCAAAACCTTTTTTGTGACCGTGATCCCCATGTTCTCCCTGAGGATCATTCAGGAATAAAGCACATAAAGCCGGGCTCAATGTTAATGCGTTCACTGCTGAAATCATGATGGCAATTACCAATGTGAAGGCAAACTGTCTGTAAAAAACTCCCGCGGGTCCCTGCATGAAACCAACCGGAATAAATACAGCACACATTACCAATGTAATTGAGATAATCGCTCCGGAAATTTCACTCATAGAGTTGGTGGTAGCCTGCTCTACCGGCATTCCTGTCTGTTCCATTTTGGAATGTACGGCTTCTACCACGACAATGGCATCATCCACAACAATACCGATGGCGAGTACTAATGCAAACAACGTCAGCATATTGATACTGAATCCAAACAGCTGCAGGAAAAAGAAGGTACCGATAATGGCAACCGGAACAGCAATCGCTGGAATTAAGGTAGATCTAAAATCCTGAAGGAAGATATACACCACAATAAATACCAGGATAAATGCAATCACCAAAGTTTCAACTACCTGATGAATAGAAGCATCAAGGAAGTCTTTGGAGTTGTACATGATGATCGGCTTCACTCCTTTTGGAAGGGTAGTGGAGAACTGATCTACCTGTTTTTCAATTTCAGTCAGAATTTCGTTTGCATTGGAACCTGCTGTTTGTAAAATAGCGAAACCTGCTACCGGCTTACCGTCTACTCTGTTGGCTGCTGTATACGTATAGGAACCGAATTCTACTCTTGCTATATCTTTTAATCTTAAAAATGAACCGTCATTATTGGCTTTAATCGCAATGTTTTCGTAGTCTTCGTTCTTGTTTAATTTACCTTTATACTTTAGAATATATTCGTAAGTTTCTTTACTTCCCTGTCCTAAACGTCCAGGTGCAGCTTCAAGGTTATGATCTTTGATGGCGGCCATCACTTCCTGTGGAGAAAGATTATTAGCTGCTAACCTGTCGGGTTTTAACCATATTCTCATGGAATAATCCCTTGTTCCGAATACCTGAGCCTGTGCAACTCCCGGAATACGCTGTATCTGCGGAATTACGTTGATTTTAAGGTAGTTTTGAAGGAATAATTCATCATATTGTTTTGGATCATCACTTGACAGTCCCATGAACATAATCATACTGTTCTGTACTTTCTGCGTCGAGATTCCGGCCTGAACTACTTCTTGAGGAAGCTGGCTCATGGCTTTAGATACACGGTTCTGAACGTTTACTGCAGCATTATCCGGGTCAGAGCCTTGTTTGAAAAATACGCTCAGGGTCATTGATCCGTCGTTACTTGAGTTGGAGGTCATGTAGGTCATGTTCTCAACACCGTTTACCGCTTCCTCAATAGGAACAGCAACGGAACGGGCGACAACTTCCGCATTCGCTCCAGGGTAAAACGCTGTTACCTGAACACTTGGTGGTGCGATGTCCGGAAACAGCGTGATCGGTAAATTGAAAACCGAAAGCGCTCCCAGCAATAGCAGTATAATGGAGATGACCGTTGAAAGTACCGGTCTTTCTATAAATTGTTTTAACATAAGAAGTTTATTTTTTTAAGTCTTCTGTATTCGGAGTAGATTACAAAGGTTTAGCTCTCAATAAGCTGTCAGATGAAATCGCTTTCGGCTTGATGGATGCACCATCCTTTAAAGCACCAATTCCCGTGTACACGATTTTTTCTCCCGGAGAAATTCCTTCAGAAATAAAGTAGTAGTTTTCGGTTTTTCCTGAAATCTTGATTGGTTTGCTGGTTACTTTGTTGTCTTTTCCTAAGATATATACATAGGTTTTGTCCTGAATTTCAAAAGTAGATTCCTGTGGAATGACTACTGCGTTGGAAAGCATCTGAGGCAGGCGTACTCTTCCCGTATTTCCGGTTCTAAGCGTTCCCTGTGCATTTGGAAAAACCGCACGTACACTGATGGCACCCGTAGTTTTATCAAACTGTCCGTCCACAATGCTCATTTTTCCTTTTTCAGGATACGTACTGTTGTCTGCGATAATCAGGTCTACCATTGGCATATTCTTCAGTTTTTCGTCTAGGCTTGCACCAGGATATTTATTTTGAAATGCGATGAAATCAAGCTCGCTTAAAGAGAAGTATGCATAAATTTCGCTGATATCAGATAGTAGTGTCAAAGGATTGGGATCTGTTCTTGAGATCAGGCTTCCTTTTTTGTAAGGAATTCTTCCGATGTATCCGCTTACCGGTGCTGTGATCGTTGTAAATCCTACATTGATCCTTGCATTTCCTACTGAAGCTCTGGCTTGTGATGAGGCGGCAACTGCGGCTGCATAATTGGCTTTGGCTGTTTTAAGCTGTACATCAGAAACCACTTTGGCTGCTACTAAGGGCTGAAGTCTGTCAACTTCCACTTTAGCTTTTTCGATATTGGCATTGGCAACCTGAAGATTGGCCTGCGCCATATTCACCTGCTCACCATATGCTCTTGAATCTATTTTAAATAATGGCTGTCCGGCTCTTACATATGCGCCTTCTTCCACATAGATCCTATCGAGGTAACCATCTACCTGAGATCTGATCTCTACGTTATTTTTCCCTTCCAATGCGGTTGGGAATTCCTGATATGTGGTGGCTGGAGAAGAAATCACGGTGTAAACCGGCAGTTCCGGGGCAGGTGGTGCTGCGTTGGAACCTTCTGCTGCTTTGGTGCAGTTCTGTAGAAGGATAATACTTGATATAAGTACGATAAACCTTATTTTTCCAGGTATTTTCATTGTTGGTTTAATTTTTTTAATGAAGTGTTAGATTTAAGTAATAGTGTTCTTTTAACAAATTCCGTTATTTTTCCTAACGGTGTTAATAATTAGTTCAAAAAAAATTTCAGAATTTTAATAGGTGCGTCAGATCGTCATTTTCATAATAGCTGTCCGTTTTTAATGTTGATATGTATTAGAATGAGGTGTATTAATTGTGTGTTAATTTATCTAACAGTGTTAAGCTTAATGGTAAAAGCATCCTGTAATTGTAATATAGTTTTAATAGTTATTTTTAGTTTTTACTGAATTTACATCGGAAATCAGATGGTATTTTTCCTAACGGTGTTAATTATTAGTTTAAAAAAAATTTACAAAGACTTAACGAAAGCTGAAACTGTTTCGTCCAAAGTCGTTTTGTTCATCGTAGAAGGAATATCTGTGTTTCGCATCATCATAATAGAGATCAAACCATGCACCGCTGAAAATAAGGCGTGAGACATATGACACGCATTGTCCGGATTAGATCCGTTTTTTTTAATAATGTTGTAGGTACATTCATAGATCAGGTCCTGGAATGACGAAAATTCTTCTTTCATCTGGCCCTTACCACTACACTGCATTCCCAAACCGAACATCAGCTGGTAGTATTCTTTATTTTTAAACGCAAAATCCCAGTAAGCATCTACTATAGCAATAAGCTGCTCTTCCGGAGTTTCAAATTTTTGCTGAGCTTTTAGTAATTCTATGTGAAGACAATGAAAACCGTTGATTGAAATTTCGTATAAAATAGCTTCCTTGTTTTCAAAATAATCATAGACTACAGGAGCACTGTACTCAATGGCATCTGCAATCTTCCGCATCGAAAGTGATGCCCAACCCTCTGTTTTAGCCAAACCGAAAGCCGCCTGCAAAATATTTGCACGGATGGATTCTTTCTCTCTTTGACGACGTTCATGTAGGCCCATGATATTTATTTACTAACAGTGTTAGCAAAACTACAAACTTTTATATATATCAACCAAATAATATTTGATAATTAACATTTAACGCAAGTTTATAAATTCCTGAATTGGCTTATATTAAAAGAAACTTTATCTTTGTCCACAAAGAAAATAAAGATTATGAATACTCCATCCAATATGCTGGCTCTAGGAACTAAAGCTCCTTTTTTTGAGCTTCCGAACCCTTCCAAAACTAATGAGATCCAATCTCTGGACGACCTGAAAGGTGAGAAAGGAACACTGGTGATCTTTATGTGCAACCATTGCCCATTCGTTCTTCATGTAATCGACAAGATCAATGAATTATACGAAGACTACAATGAGAAAGGAATTGAATTCATAGCGATCAATGCCAATAACGTAGAAAAATATCCGGCCGATGCTCCGGATAAAATGATAGAATTCCAAATCGAAAGAAATTTTGATTTCCCGTATCTGTATGACGAAAGCCAGGCAATAGCTAAAGCTTATGATGCAGCCTGTACGCCAGATTTTTATTTCTTTGATGATAAATTGGATCTTATCTACAGAGGACAAATGGATGATTCAAGACCGGGAAACAATAAAGATGTAACAGGAGAAGATCTGATCATTGCTTTTGAAAACCTTCTTTTGGGTGAACCACAGGAAGACATCCAGAAACCAAGCATGGGTTGCAATATCAAATGGAAATAAT
>Ga0308164_10001228_pt1 | contig 31343 bp, 25 predicted proteins | sample PhyTR2_FD_201031 | JGI IMG/M metagenome (GOLD analysis project Ga0308164, IMG submission 201031) | Phyllosphere microbial communities from UC Gill Tract Community Farm, Albany, California, United States - DLSLT.R2 | ecosystem: Host-associated > Plants > Phyllosphere > Unclassified | place: USA... | reverse complement strand
TTCCAAATGGTGTAAATGAAATTAAAAACTTTGCATTTGGTAATAATCAACTGACCTCCGTAACAATTTCCAATAGCGTTCTCAATATTGAGGTAGGAGCATTTTCCGGAAACAGGCTTACACAGGTGACCCTTGGATCAAATACTCAATACAATATCAATTCTTTCGATCCAGAAGTTCAAATTACCGGAGGGAAACTTACTAATTAAAATATTAAACAAACAAATATGAAAACAAAACAAGAATTAAAACAATATTTCGAAAACGGAGATATTCCAGTACAGGAAGAATTCTGGGAATGGCTGGATGCTTACTGGCATAAAGATGAAAAAATCCCGTCAGATACATTAGATTACGATTTTTCAAAAAAAGCAGATGCAAATGCTTCCAATATAAACCCACAAAATGCTCAACTTTGGAAAGATAAAATAGAAACACAAACGTCAATTCAGAATCCGGAATTGAATGGAAATATATTAACGATATTTTATGTAGGTGAGAATGGTATTCAACAAAGTAAATCGGTGAATTTAAGCAGTTTGATCACCAATGATATCAGTATTGAAAATGCAGAATATGATGCTTCTCAAAATATCATTACTATTACCCAGAATGACGGATCTTCGTTTCCCATCAATCTTTCTGAATTTAGTATTGTTCCTGCTACAAATCCAGATGGAAGTGTTTCTTTGGTTCAGGAAGGTGTTGAAAAAGTAAAAATACATAAAGCAGCTATCTCAGGCAGCTATAATGACCTGAGCGACAAACCTACTTTTGCCGGAAATGACACATTACAATCAGTAATAGACAGAGGTAATTCTTCCGTAAAACCTATTATTTTCAATGCAGATCAGGGCAGAGCCGGAGAACTGAATTTTAACAAAACTCTTTACTCCCATTATTTTGGAAATATTAATCCATCGCAGACTGGTTACTACAATATGTCTATTGGTTATAATGCTTTGCCAAAAGTGACTACAGGTGGAAATAATATAGCATTAGGCTCTTATTCTTTTTCTGAATTAACTACAGGTAAATGGAATACAGCAGTCGGTCTATCAAGTGGCTCTAAATTAACTACAGGTGACTACAATGTATTCATTGGTACAGCAGCGGGTGAAAACGTAACGACAAGCAGCCAAAACACAATGGTTGGTGATGAATCAGGAAATAAAACTACCACAGGATTTAAGAATACTTTTTTAGGCGTGGGAACAGGTTACTATAATACGACTGGAAACCTTAATACATTGATAGGCTGGAAAGCCAATAATCAATCTAATCTGGGTGATAAAAACATTATGATTGGTGTTTCATCCGGTTCGGGCGTTACGGGTAATAATAATATTCTGATTGGTACAGGTGCAGGGATAAATGATGGAGCAATCAGTAATAAATTAATCATCCATGGTAACCAGACGTTGACAGGATATTCAAATACTGCTGAAGGAAATTTTGGAAGCTTCCAACAAGGTCAATTGTACAGAGCTTTAATCACAGGAGACTTTGTAGATCGTTGGGTTAGAATGAATGCAGGGTTTTTACAAATCGGATCGCCCGCTTCAAATGCTGATGATATTACTATAACTCCCACAACAGGAATAACCGCCGCAAAACTATATACCCCTGCTGGTAATAACGATTATGTGCAGCGTGGCTGGATATTTAACAATTACTACAACCAGGCTCAAATTAATTCACTATTGAGCAGGACGTATCGTGTAATGGGATCCGTTTCCAATTTTGGGGCTTTACCTGCAACAGGCCAAACAACAGGTGATGTGTGGAATTTACTTGACACGGGTGAAAACTATGTTTGGGTTGACAACTTGAATAATACCGGCATTCCCGGCTGGGATAAACTCTCCGGAATGGTGGATGCATCTGCATTTATTCCATTAACTGGTACCAATACAGGACAACTAATTACTGGAGATCTTCATTTAAAGGAAAGCGTCAATTTTATTAATTACGTTAATGCTTCTTATAATTCCAGATTCGCACTGGAAGATGGTGGTTTTGGATTTACAGGTACCGGAGGTTCTTCAGATACTTTTGCCTTAACCATTTCTCAGGCGAGGGAATTGGTTTTTACATCAAGTTTTGCTGATTCAAAAGGTATAACAAGTGACATTTATTTCGGCGAGAATTATGATGACACCTCTTTTATTCAAAAGAAGTACGCAGACAAGCAGCATTCCTACACCACCAAAGAGGAATTAACAGGCGGAACCTGGATCAATGGTAAGCCGGTTTATAAAAAGACTCTGTTTTTAGATCAAATTCCGAGAACCGGTGAGATTGATTTCAAAATTGAATTTCCAGATATTGAAACCATTATTTCCAATGAGATGTTTACAGAATGGCAGGCAATAGACGCTACATTCGCAGGCAATCAATGGCGAACAAAAGCTTACATCACCATAGAAAGAAGAATGGCTAAAATTGAACTGATCAATGAGCCTGATTATGACTATTCTGTCATTAATTCATTTACCCTGACCCTTGAATACACAAAAAAATAAATCATTAAAACAAAATATTAAAAAATGGCAACAAACAATACACCAACAAAAACCGCATTTACAGTAGGAGGATCCTTAGTAGGTGAAGGCATTATTAACTATAAAGAAACAAATACAATGAACACGACAAACACACCATCACAAACCCTTTTCAGATTCGTAAATCTTAGAAGTCCACAACAATCTGATGACAAGGAGCAGGATAAAAGATTTATTCTGGCACCTGAAAAATTAAAAACCACCCATTTTTACAAAAATGTATTGGCACAGCCTAATGTACCTAGAAAGCGGACATTAGAGGAATATGCAAGATTATTTGAGCAAAATCAGGAATGCATAAAAGACAAAGATTATTTAAAAAATACTTTTCCGGAATTATACGATTTTGCTGTTGAACTTGCGAGAAATAAGGAAGTCCTTTCTGATACAGAACTGGAAAAAGCAGTGGCGAAACTGAATGATCATTTTGTAATTGATGATACAAAAAAGCTTCTTCTTTGGAACAACCTCATCTATCAGGTTGTATCCCAAAAAGATTTCTATATCAAAGAAACACTTATGCAAATGCTTCTTGGTCTACATGTAGCTCAGAACTTTGAAGTATCAAAAAGCAAAATGCTTATCAATGCAAGAGTAGTTTTACCAAAAGATCTTATGATTGACACTCCGGATGCTTTACCTATTGGTACTGCTTCAAAAATGTCAGATAGAGAATCAGGAGAAGTTACATCACCTTCCAGTTATATGGAAAAGCAACAGAGAATACAGGATTCTAAAGCTTTGCTTGACCGATACGAAGTTCTAAAAAAAGAAATTTCCCTTATTGAGAAAAGTTATAACAAAGAATATCAGCAAGGATATAAGGCTGATGAACAAAAGTATCAAGATAGCATCCAGCCTCTTCTTGATGAATATTACGCTCAAGTAGAAGAAGCAAGGAAAAAATATTGTGAGATTAGAAAACCTGATCAGCCTTATAATCCTCAGGACCCTTGTCAACAGCCGGAAACAATACCTTATCCGAAAATTCCTAAGTTTGAATTTTCATTCCGTCCTGAAATTGACGGAAGAACAATGGTAAGCTCATTAAAACCAACCAGCATTGATACTGTTTTATCTCTTTTGGAATATAACTTTTCAGAGCCAACACAAGGGAAAGTAGATAATGCCGGAGCTATCGATTCTTTGTTAGCAGGAAGAAATACTTTTTCCGAAATAAAAGAACTCGTAACAAATGCTACAGAAAAAGCAAATCGAGCAATTCTAGATAATGTCGTTGACAATGCAGAAACCTATACGAGTATTGGCGGAGTTATTCTTCCAGTTTCCAGAGTAGAAACTATTCCTTTTACTTATCAGTTATGTCCTAGATATATTTTAAGAAGCACTTGTCTGGATTTATCCATAGATGTGCCGGATGCTTCCTGGAATGTCGCCAGCATGAGCTATACTTTCTATACCAATGCAGGACCTATTTCGGGAACTTATTTCGAAAGCAGCCGTGTTGGAAACAAAATCTTCTTAAATAAACTATTAGGAAGTGCTACATCAGACGGAGTATACATTGCTCAGACAGAAAACTTTACAATGGATGTTAAGATTACTTTTACCAATGGTAAAATCACTACTTTCTATCCTAGAATTGTTACGATGAAGGCTTGTTACTCATCTTCTTTTGAATTCATGAATGAAATAAAAGATCCTATTCAGGAGCCGGATGATTCATTTATTCCTTCCGGATTCGGATTTAAGCAAATCGGTATTGCAGATTATCTTAAAGTAGAACAAACCACTCATGCTTATGTAGAAGGAGAAGTAGCTCATATTGAAAATGTAATGGCCCGCGAATACCGTGAAAAAGCGACCAGAAGATTAAGAAGAAGTGAAAATACCTCTACAACATCTTCAGATACAGAAAAAGAAAAGCTTACAGATACTACTACAGCAACTCGATTCGAGATGCAGAGTGAAATTGCTAAAATGTTACAGGAATCCAGAGATACCAATGTTCAGGCACATTTTGATGCCAAATGGGACACTGGAGTCGCTTCTTTCAACACTGGAATTGCAGGAGGATATGCTAACCATTCTTCTAAAGAAGAAAGTACAAGACAGGCCCTGACTCAGGCTCAGGATGTTACAGCCAGAGCTTTGGACAGAGTTGTTACTAAAGTACATGAGGAAAGAATTGAGAAAATTATCGAAGAGTTTGAAGAAAATAACAAACATGGTTTTGATAATACGAAGGGAGATAAACATGTTGTTGGAGTTTTCCGTTGGGTAGACAAACTCATGAAAAACCAGATCTATAATTATGGAAAACGTTTAATGTTTGAGTTTATGATTCCTCAGCCTGCAAAGCTTCATACGTTAGGAATGACTCTGGACAAATCAGCCACAAAAACAGATCTAGTAAAACCCGAAGACCCAAGAAAATCGACTTATTTACCTTTAGATAATTATGCCAGCTTAACTAATGAAGCCACCCTAAAATATTGGGTAAGTAAATATAATGCTGAAATTGATGAGAAACCTGCTGAATCTTTTAGCATCAGTAAGTCATTCAGTGGCCGTGATGGAAATTTCAGTGGAAAAGATGATGACAAGGTTCAAATCGTCAATGGAAATGGAGAAGTAGAAGTTCCTGAAAACTATTTATTGAAAGACGTTGATTATACTTTTCAAACGTATCCTCATAGCTTCAAAGGAGCCCACCAGGCGTTTATGACTATTGGAGGACAGGGTACCTTTTGGATCAGCTCACCATCCAGCACACAGATGAGTGGAACGACTACAACTCTGAATATCAAAAATAAGCTGGAATTTAGTTTTGCTACAGGAGAAAGTCCAATTATGCAGGGAACTCTAAAACTTAACTTACAGCTCACTACAGAAGCAAGAAATACATGGCTTCAAAAAACTTTCAAAGCCATTATTGACAGCTACGAAAAAGCATTGACAATTTACGAGCAGAGATTGGCAGAAGAAAAAGCAACGGGTATAGAAATTAAAGGATCAAATCCAGGATTTTACCGTCAGATTGAGAATACCGTTCTACGTAAAAACTGTATTTCATATATGATTAACAGGACTTCAAACTCTACCCAAGGGTATGGTATGTCTGGACTTACTACAGGAAGTACATTTACAGATTATGAAACAGACCTTACTCCAAAACTCGATAAATATACGGCCTTCCTTAAATTTATGGAACAAGCTTTTGAATGGGAAAATCTTTCTTATTATCTGTACCCATATTATTGGGCGAATAAAACAGAATGGACAAGCCTTTATCAATCTGAAGATGTAGATCCATTGTTTAGAGCATTCCTGCAAAGTGGTATGGCGAGAGTTGTTGCAACAGTTCGTCCAGGTTTTGAAGATGCCGTTCAGTTTTACATGGCAACCGGTAAAATCTGGAACGGAGGAGAAGTTCCTGTTATTGGGGATAATCTTTACCTTTCCATTGTAGATGAAATGAAGGAACCTAAAGGAATCAAACAAGGAAAAGCTTGGATCACAAGACTTCCAACTCCATTAAACATCCTTCAGGCTGAGAGTATTGGATTAAAAGTAGCTCACGCACTTCCATTTTCTTCTGAAAATCCTGATGATTTTGAAGTACCTTCTGAAGTAATTACTGAAGATAAATTCAACTTTGAAAAGAATGATGACCTTTTAGGCGGTGGAGCAACAGAAAAATGGATTGAGATATCATCCAGAGAACTTGATAGCATTGGAGAATATACATCAATAAAAAATTATGATGACGCAGGCGAATTCCCCAGAATTTATAAATGCATGGGACAAGAAATACAAATCAACAGAGATGCACAATGGGCAAAAACAGATTCATCGTTAGTACTCTACAGCGCGGTAGCAGATGAACTTTCAAAAATTGATGGAATTCAAGCTTTTCCAAGTGGTGAGAATGGATTAATCTTCCGTATTGACATCAATAAAATCAAGAACTTTAAGTTTAGTAAGCCGTATCATACACCAGAAATGGATACTATAGAGTTTTCTACTGATGGTAAGGATTTCTTAAAGTTTACTGGTGATTTTATAAACTCAAAAGCAAGAATCATGGACAAAAACGGAAAATATATAACCGGTTTAGAATACGTGAAAAATATTCCTTTATCCAGATTTTTAATTTAATTAATAATTTTTAAATCATGAGTCGAGTAAAACTCGAGACTATTTGGCAGCACGATAAAGTGCTGCCTTATATTCTCACAACCTTAAAGGATAAGATTGATGACATTACTGCTGTGGAAAAGATTTTTCTTTTCGGTAGCAGAGGCCGGGTTCCTTTTGAAGAATGGGATACTTTGGAAGGAAAAGACTGGGATGTTTTGGTACAGGCAAAATGCAAACTCAAAAACGCTCATGTCTTAATTGATAAAGATTACTATCTGGATCTCTTTGTGCTGGATGAAGAAAGTATAAACACTCATTATTCCAACAATAAACTTGCGATGATTTTTCCAGAAAATGAATTATCCTCTTTACTCTTTAAAAATAAAGATAATGGCTGATTTTAAACAACTCATTGAGTTCCTCAGACTTTATCGAAGGTCTGAAGAAGCTTCAAAAAATGCTTTACCACCTACGGAAGTTCTTTTAACAACTTTAGATGATGGCGAAGCTTATAATGTTAATAAAAATATTTTTGAAACAGATTTTAACAAATATAAACGAATCTTTAGTCTTCTGGACAGCTATCATGCTGAAACTATTTATCTTCTGAAGACTACCGGGGAACGAAAATACTACGTTAAAACATTCAACGGAAAGTATTATAACCTTTTGAATGAAACAACAGAAGCTGTTCCCGATGAATGGCTTATAGAATTTCCCATAGAATTTGGAACCAGTTCATATATTTATGATACCGATAAAAATTTGGTGGTCATTTTTTCTCAAAGTTTAAAGGAAATAAGTGTTTTTCCAGACAATATCTATTATGATCCCAATGGAAAGTATCTCAAAGATATAGAAAGTGATGTATATAGTTACGATTATACAGATCACATCACCACTTTCGGAAAAATTATCAAAATACTCTTTGAAGATGAACAATACTTATGGAACAATCCGGAAAAGAAAGTTCAGGTTTTAAAAGCAGTAAAAGAAGGCAGAATGATTTTGATTCCTTTTCTCCAAATGGAATACGGACTGAAGAATTTTATGCTCAAATACAGGTATTATGAAAAAGGGTACAGACCAAAGTTTTTCATATCTGATGATGAATGTTCAATTATATTAAAATTCACAAGTATTGGCGGAATCCTTACTTTTTTGGATCAGACTTTATTTAGTGAAGGATTTTCTTTACAAAAAGGAGAAAATCAAAATATCCAGAGAGATTTTTTCAGGGATCAGTTTATGACTCAGGTTATTCATAAAACAGAAGACAGTATTAAAAGTAAAAGCACGCTTGCTTACTATGATGCCATGAAAACTCTGTTCTATTTACCGGAGTCGGTAGGTATAATGTTTAATGAGAACTTCTTATGGACGCTTATGGAAATGGCCATCGGAAGAGATAGCATTACCAACAAAAAAGATCTCGCAGAAGAAAACATCTTTGTAAAACTTATCAGAATTATTCTACAAAAAGAAGGACAGGAAGTGAGACTTATGAATTGGTTCCTGGAGAATATAAAAGATGACGATAAAAATATTACCAAATTTGAATTTATTTATGATAGAATCAACGGAGATAACTTCTTAGAATTTGCAAAACTGATCAGTCAGGTTTGGAAAAAGTCAAGGTTCATTTATCCGGATACGGAGAAAAATCCTGAGTTTGCAACGACAGATGGCCTTTTATTCCTTCCATATTCTTCTGAAAAAGCTTTTGGGTTCTATTTCAGTAATGTAAGTATGTCTTTTGAAACCCACAATCAGAAAGGAAGGTTACTAAAAACATTATATGATACGGGAAGAACCGAAACCGAAATGAGACCAGGCCTAAAGACTGATAATCTTGTGCCTACACAGGTTCCGATTATAGATCAATTCTGGTACCATCCTTTTTATCCTATTTACCTTAAGGATATTGAAAATCAGCAAACGGAAATGAAACTGGATTCTGTTGTTCCTGCCTTTATGCTGAAGGCTAATCGTGATAAACAGTTCTGGAGTAACGTCATAACAACTGCAGAGTATGCCGCAGATATTTTAACTACCCTTTCCGGAGTTGGGAACGTTGGAAAATTCAGATATCTGATTAAATTTGCCGCAAAAGCAGAGAAACTCAGCTTCGTAAGTAAAGCCGGAAGAGCAGCAGCAAATGTAAGAAAGGTTGTAGCAGCAACTGCAGCTGTAGTAGAAATTACCAGTGGTACAGTAAATACATTATTGAAACTTACAGGCGCAAGGGACGCCGCATGGGGTAAAGCATTATCTGAATATCTATTTTGGCTGGAATTATTATCTTTATCTGGTGAACTTAGTGTTGCAATCCACAATGGATTGAAAAAAAGTGCCAAAGAAATCCTTGAGCATGAGGATGATATTAGAAAGTCTGCAAGGAATTCTGAAAAAGCAAAAGAAATAGATGACATTATTGATGAATTGGAAAAGGTAGCCGGGCGCTCTGTAGCAGAAGGATCCGGTTCAACAAAATACATTATAAAAGCAAAACATCTTGATGATACAGGAGCATTGGAAGGTATTTCAAAAATTGAAAAGGAAATAATTGAAGAATCAGTAGAATACGGAGCTTTTGTAGACCATAAAGGGAAGGTAATTAGTGATAAATTTACAGATAATTCTCCAAAAGGATTAAGTATCCCGGCAATGCTGGATTTAAGTACTAGAAAGTACATAAGAATATTTACTCATAATCACCCAACAAGTACTCCCTTAAGTTCTTTTGACATTATGACTTTTATAAAGGGAAATATGCAGGAAATGCGAGCTATTTGTAGAAATGGAGATATTTACGCTCTTATCAGGAAAGGAGACCTTCCTTCTGAAGGAGATGATTGGACTAATTTTCTTAGAGGCGTTATTAAAAAAGTAAAAGATGAGAATGCAGAATTAATAATTAAAGCTCAAAAAGATGAAAATGCCAAACTGTTGTATGACCAAAAAATAGCTGATACCTTTATAGATGAACTTGGGGAATTAGTAGAATATATTAAATATCAATAATCAATATTATGAAAAGAGAAAGTTTAGATTTTGAAGTCTTCTACTACGTAGAGGCCATGAAAATAATAGATGACCCCGTAGAAAGCATCAACGAACTTATGAAATATGACAAAGAAAAAACAGAAATAGAATTGTTTTTAAAAAGTTGTAGTTTAAAAGATTTTATACACGTCATAATTACTATTTTTAAAGATAAATATGCAAATGGATCTTTATTGGGAGCACTTATTTCAGAAACAATAAAAAAAGAAAAAAAATCTGATGGGGTATTGTATACAAAAAAATTTCAATACAGGCATGAGCTGAAATCTCTTAAGTTTAAATATGATAGAAATGACCATTTCGAATCCCTTGAATTTAATATGACAACTCCTTTTACACAGATTGATCAGATTATTGAAGAGTCTTTAATGGGCAAAAATCATTCAAAAAACGGAGATAAATATATCTTAAATTCTGGTAGTGGAATAGAATATATTGAAGCTATTCCCACCTTTTTTAAACTAGGTGCTAATATGAAAATATCAAAAAAATTCCATTGATAACCATAACCGTCTTAGGGTAGTTTTTATTTTTAAAAGCTAAATATAATGTATACTACTATCCGCAAAATAGAAAGTTTTAGAACTTGAGTATTTAAAAAAGTATGAGCTTTATAAACAAAATGGGGTGAGTAAAAGGATTTCTGCATTTGGTCCACCTGTTGTTCTAACTGAAACAGAAATCAAGCAGTTGGGATTGGAAATGAATAATAGAAATCCTTTTCCTAAAGTATACTGCGAATTCCTCAGTATTGGTGGCGAGTTTAACTGTATCTCACTAAATCATGTCAGAAAATACAGGAAAACTTGTCATAAAATATAAGAGGAGCTTCGAACAAGAAACGTTAACATTTTGCGTCCAATTGCAATATTCACTACTTTTGAAGGTTAGTGTGGAGTTTTTATTTTTCTTGATGATGGGGATAATTCTCAACTCTGGAATTTTTCTATTGACAAAGATTACGACAATGATGAAGGAGAAATTATATGAAAATCTCCTTTTAAAACATTGGCGGATATGATTGATGAACTAGTCTATATCTCAGAAAATAATCTTTCCATTTAATAGAACATTTTGACTTGTCTATATTTAAGTGAATAAACAATTTTTCAAAAAAATCCAGAAGTGAAAAGTTAATATTAGTCATCATGAAACATACAGAAGATCAAATAAAAAAACCATTGCTAAAGTTTATAAAGATTTAAAATTAGATCATAATGAACAGTATCCCATAAAATTAAACTTTTGGAAGAAAGAAGATAAAGATAATTGATTCAATATGGATTACTGGGCTGGATGGCATGACTACTCAAAAGGTTTCCTCCTAATGAAATGTATGAAAATTACATCATAGCTATAAATGATAAGGATGGAAAACCATTATCTGTTTTAATTTTCTCCGAAGAATTTAGGATTAACCTAGAAAAAGATGGAAATTATGCTTTTGATAAGTAGATGATGAGAAGAAAAACATCTAGGGTGTTTTTATTTTTCAATCATATAAAAGTAATCTTGAACAAACTATAAATAAAACCGTAACTTAAAAAATTACTGTTTTATTTATATCCCTTCAAAGAGAGAAGAGAGAAGGATCATAGAATTAAAAATAACACAGGTTCTGCAAAAAGAAAATCCGGTATTGCTTAATAAGACCCACTATTATTTTTGTCATAGAAAATTCCACAAAAAAATAAAACACGACACGTTTTGTCGCATTAAGAATCTATATTTGTCTTACAAAATTAGATCATGAAAAAAGATTTTTACCTGACAAGATATGCCCTAATAATTAAAAGATTAGAAAGTTCTCCTGCTACCTATTCCCAGCTGGAGGACTATCTTTTAAACTCTTTCGAATTTCAGGATGCCGATATCAAAAGCTACTCGATTCGCACACTGCAAAGGGATATCCGGGAAATATCAGATCTTTTTAACCTTTCCATTCATAATAAAAAGAAAGGTGACAACCGTTATTATATCGAGAGCCGCCCGATCATGGAAGTAGATGAATACAACCAGAAATTGTTGGAATCTTTTCAGGTCAGCAATGCCCTAAATCTGCATCCGGATTTTTCCAATTTCATTTTTTTTGAAAGCAGAAAACCTACCGGAATTGAGAACTTTTATGATCTGTTCTTTGCCATTCGTAATAAAAGGGTGGTTTCTTTTGAACACTACAACTATAAAAACAAGCTGATGACCTCCCGAAAAGTTCATCCTCTGGCATTGAAGGAATCCAAAGACAGATGGTACCTTATTGCCATTGATACCAAGGATAAAATCTTAAAATCATTCGGACTGGACCGTATCAACTACCTGGATGTAAGCGATAATAAATACAGAGAAAAATACAGTTTTAATTTCAGGGAATATTTTAAAAATGCTTTCGGTGTAATGAACCTCACCGAACAAAACCCTCAAAATATTGTCTTAAAATGCAGCAGACATCAGGGAGAATATATCAGAAGTTTCCCGCTTCACCAATCTCAGAAAGAGACCAAAGAAACCCCTGAGGAGATCTACTTTGAGTTTTTCCTGCATCCCACTTATGATTTTATGCAGGAGATTCTTTCGTTTGGAAAAGAGGTAATGGTTTTAGAACCGAAATGTTTAGTTGATGATATCCGCACCCATCTTCAGGAGTCGCTGAACCGTTATTTTCAAAACTAATATAAGGCAGAAAATTCCATATTTTTTGATTATATTTACATAAACATATCCATATTGAAGGCTTTTTTATTTGGCATCTGCTGCTTATTTTCCTGCTTCTGTCTGTCACAGCAGAAGGAAGAATTCAAGCAGGTAAAAAACTATTACAACCAGCACCGCGGCATGCTGAATACTGAATTCAAGAAAAAGTTTGACGCCGAACCCAATACCTTCAAAAAAGCTAGCATAAAAAATGATTTCCTTTTTTTCATGAAGAAAATGGATAGTATTGAGAATGTAGCCTTAATCAACGCACTGCTTAAGGTAAGAAACATTGAAGATCTTCAAAAAATTACCCATACAGGATATTCTAATGATAAATTTGCCGACAAATCAACAATTATTCAAAAGCCTGCAGATTATCCTGGCGGAATCGATATTTTAAGGAAGGAAGTCATTAATCTTTTTTATGCTGACGGCGTATATACTGAAACCAAATCCATAAAAACAAATGTGGCTTTTGTGGTGGAAAAAGATGGTTCCATTAGCAATGTCCACGCACAAGGCGATAATTTCACCTTCAACAGGCAGGCTGAAATTGCATTATATTCCATTTCAGAAAAATTTTCTCCTGCCGTCATTAATGGTGATCCGGTACGATTTAATTTCCAGTTTCCATTAACCCTGACCTTCGAATAATCCAGTGTTTACAGACGAATATTACATGAAAATGGCTCTACAGGAAGCCGAAATAGCATTAGAAAAAGATGAGGTTCCCATCGGATGTATCATCGTTTCCAACGACCGGGTGATTGCAAGAGCCCATAACCTTACCGAAACTCTCAATGATGTAACTGCCCATGCAGAAATGCAGGCCATCACTTCAGCGGCTAATTTCCTGGGTGGAAAATATTTGAAAAACTGTACCCTATATGTAACACTTGAACCTTGTGTGATGTGTTCAGGAGCCCTTTCATGGTCACAGATCTCAAAAGTAGTCATCGGCGCAAGAGATGAGCAGAGAGGTTTTATCAACAAGCACCTTTCTCTCCACCCTAAAACAGAGATGATAACCGGAATTATGGAACACGAATGTTCCACGATCGTTAAAAAATTCTTTAAAAGCAAAAGATAAATTTCACTTTAAAACATACAAGTAATTAAATAATTTTCTATTTTTGAAAATAACCAAATTAAACAATATGAGAAAATTATCAAGAAAAGAAACGGCAAAAATTAATGGCGGATTAATGCCTGGTCAATGTCTGTATACCGATCCGAATACAGGTAAGAAAGTTATCGGATGTAGATTACAGCCCGTGCCGGATTGTTGCGGAGGCTGGGTATATCCAATTCCCGGAAATGACTGTGTATCATGCAGTATTGAGCCTTAAAAAATTAAACAGCCTTAAAAGGCTGTTTTTTTATTGATTATTTTTTATTTCGAAGGACAGAATACATGACAAGATCAAGATACTCATCCTCCTTTTTGATATGCTGTTTCAGTAAAGCTTCTTTTTCCATTCCTATTTTTTGCATAATCCTTCCAGAAGCAGGGTTATTCAGAAAGTGAGTGGCATATATTTTATTAAGATTCAGCGTTTCAAATCCGAAATCTATTATCGCTTTCGCGGCTTCTGTAGCATATCCTTTATTCCAGAAAGGAACGGCCAGCCAGTAGCCCAATTCCGCTTTATCATCTCCCCTATCGTGAATTCCCACTGCACCCATGAGCCTATGTCCATGATCGCGAATGGCAAATGTATATCCAGTTTTATGGACGAAAGCCTCGCGTGACATGTCCATCCATACTTCAGCGTCTTTTTCAGTATACGGATACGGAATATTGGAAGTAAGTTCAGAATACACCTTTTGCTGAAGGTATTCAACAATAAAAGGGATATCAGATTCATTCAGCTGGGAAAGAATCAATCTTTCTGTCAGTATAACCGGAAATTCTTTCATTTTACAGATTTTTTCCTAAAAAATAAAGTCCTTTCAGTGTATGAAGCCTGTCGGCAATATGAATTTTATCCGTCAAAGGTTTATACACATGGGAAACCCCTCCGGTAGCGATCACAAAGCAATCATCATTAACCTCATCATTAATACGGTCGATAAAGCCTTCCACCATTCCTAAAAACCCATATACCATCCCACTCTGCATGCAGGTAACGGTATCTAATCCCAACACTGTTTTTGGTTTTTTCAACTCGATTTCAGGAAGCTGGGCGGTGTGGCTGATCAATGAATTTAAAGAAGTAACGATTCCCGGAGCGATAATTACCCCCAGCGTTTCTCCGTTTTCAGCTACACAGCTTGCGGTGAGTGCCGTTCCAAAATCAAGGATGATTTTTTTCCTGTCCGGATACATATTATGGGCTGCTACAAGGTTGGCATAGATATCTGTCCCCATTTGCTTAGACTTCGCCTGCACTTCCGAGGGTGTATTCCGGTCTACAATAACAGGCTGAATACCATGAATCTTTTTTATTGCGGAACTCATCACTTTGGTAAGCTGAGGTACGACCGAGCCAATAATCACTCTGGTAATTGCTGTTGTTTCGACTTTATAAGTCTGGTACAGCATCAGTATCTGAACATACAGTTCATCTGCTGTTCTATAAGGTTTTGTATTGATTACCCATGATATATCGCAATTGTCATCATCAAAAAGTCCGAATCTGATATTGCTGTTCCCTACATTGATTACGATAGAATTCATTTACCTGCTTTTCAGTTGTTCGATTTCTGTTTTTAGATCCTTGATCTGCTGCTCATAACTAGCAATAAGTTTTTTGGAAACTTCAGAATATTCATTGAAAATATTATCATTAAACCCTTGGAAACCGTGGGCATTATCTTTATTTTCCTGATTAAAATTTTTTTGCGAATCCGTATCCAGCAAATCATTGAGCGGAGTTTCCAGTATTCTGGAAATATCTACCAGTCTTTCTACCGTAAGTTTTGTTTCCCCGGTTTCTATTTTCCGGTAGGCAGAAGTGCTGAGGTCAAGGTCATGGGCCATATTCTCATATGAAAAGCCTTTTCTCGTGCGGATCTCTGCTATCTTTTTGATAATCTTTTCCATAATAGTAATAATACGTATCGTAAAAGTAATAATTTTTCCGAAAAAGTACATTGTTCATCAAAAAAAATATTTTAGTATTGCAAAAACATTTAATTCAATACATGATGAAAAAAATCAACTATTTAATGCTTATAGTGTTATCACTCGTTCTATACAGTTATATATAAAAACATGGAATGATAATTATTGGTTATGGGAAAAATAATTGTAAGCACAATACTATTCTTTTCTTTTTTAATCCTAAGAGGACAAAATAAAGAAAAAACAATGGTGATAGTTACGGAAAAAGATTCAGTCGAATACTTAGTTAAAAGTAATAGTCAATTTTTAAAGTTTTATTTTTTAGATCATATACAATATAATAAAAGCCAAAAGAAACAAACAATGGCTGGTGGGTATATGTTATGTGAAACTTGTAAAAAAGAATCATATTCTATTTCAGTGACATCTATCAAGAAGCCTTCAGCTAAATTGAAAAAGATATCAGTGAATGATTTTTTATTTAAAAATCATGGTTACTCTGATATCATATATTTCAAAAATAAGTATTACAAATATAACGGCAGGATAATAGATTAATCTATCATCCTAATTAATGAGATAATTGCTGATTTTGGAAACGAAAATGTTTCCCATATCCAAGACAGCCTTAAAACATTGTGCTGAATGCTTTAGGTTGTCATTAATTTACAAAGTTATGAAGTCGTATCAAAATATCCTTAGATTAGTAATTATTGTGTATATATTTATTTTAGTTAAAAATATACTCCAACTCTTTTTTGGATATTTATTTACTTCTGAGACAGATATCAAATTTTATAAGATTTATAATATTCAAAAAAGTAATTATGGTTTCGATTATATCGCAACACTAATCTTTCTATATGAGTTTTTAGTGTTTAGTGTTTTATATTTTTTAACTTTCATAGGTTTATACCTTTTAACTACATTCTTTGGAAATAAATTTTGGATACATGTTTTATATCTAATTGTTATTTATTTGGCAATAATTGTTGCTGGTCATGAAATCAAAGAATTTAATATTCCTTTTTTTGTGATCATCCTTTTGTTAAGCGTACTGAATTGGTTTCTTTTTGAAAAAATATTAAAATGAAAAAATGGATTGCAACAGGTATTTTTATATCCTTAATTTCTTGTAAGCAGAAAGAAGTTACCACTGAATATTTGATTAATTCAACGATAGAAATCTATAAAAAAGAGCTTCCTAACAATATTATATTTTTTAGGAGGAAAGGCAATTTAAATGTTAAGGACACCAAAAACTACATCTTCTTAGATGCAAAAGGTTTACTTAAAAGAAACGACGAAAATTTTTTATCTTTAGGCGTCACCAACAATGAAAAAATTAAAAGTGTAGGTATTTTAAGCTTTAAAACAGGAAAAGGATTTACATGTACTTTTGGTAATGATGGAAAATTACGTTCAACAGAAGTTATTCAGACAAAGCTTCAGGAAAGTAAACCTTACTATATTTACTATGAAATTTTAAAAAGAAAATATCCGGATTATATGAACTGGAAACTATTTCATATACCCAAAGACAGCTTGAAATAATCTGTATTAAACAAAGCTTCCAATTTTCTGCAAAGAATACAACAGACAAATAGGCCTTATTTTTCTTTATTTTTTATAAATTGGCACCCGTCTTAGATTATTCTACACTCATGAAAAAAATTAGTATTATTACATTTTTGCTTTGTGCCATGTTCTGCTTTTCTCAGAAAAAAACCATCTACTACAATGAAGCTATGGCCAAGATAAGTAAAGAATATTTCGAAAACCATCTGGATAATAGTAGAAATTTACATTTAGCTTTTGAAAGCGATTCCCTGATTACCAATGTTCTTGTTACAAGAAAAAACTATGGAAAACTTTCAGATCCTGCCTTCAAGGCATTAAAAAACTCATTATCAGAAACCAGCAATTTTGATAAAAACCTTATCATCATTATGTTTTATCCGGGTGAAGATCCCTGTAACCATAGAGAAGAAAATTCCCGACGGGGTTTTCATGTCCAGCCTTACCTGAAAAAATTGAAAAAGATCAACAGCTTTGAGCATTTCTGGGTGTATAAGAGCTACGGTCAGCTCCAATATTATCAGCCTGATGAAATTAACTGGCAGCACGATAGAGAGCAAACAGTAGAAAAGTTATTTTTTAACTACCATTATCCCTGCTCTAGTTTTGTAGTTTTAGATAAAGAAGGAAATTACATCTGCTATTATGGCGAGTTTGGCGATGACAAAGTTTTTGAATTCAGCAAAGAACTTACAAAAAAGGGGCTGTCATCACACCCTAAATAAAAAAAGAATTCCTTCAGAAAATTTCTGAAGGAATTCTTTTTATGCAATTGAGTACTCCTATTTTACATCTACAAAATTATCTTCCATATTGACATCTGCCAATCGCTGGCTGAAATCTATTCCCAACACAGCCAGCTGGGATTTTGTATAAGGAATCGTCAATGTATATTCTTTTTGCGTCCATGCCCAATATTTCACTGTAGTAAAATCACCATAGATATCTTTATCTTTCCAGGTATGCGTCATATTCAACGGAATCTGATAAGTCACTACTTTTTTATCCGTAGTCATCACACTGAAGTCAATCGGCATTGGAACCTGCCCTCTGTTCTCCAAAGTAATGGTCGTAGACTTGGCTTCGTATTTCACGTCTTTAATACCATAATCAATAGTTTTCGTAGTATTAATCCAATAGTTCTGGAACCATTTCAGATCCATCCCGGAAACTTTTTGAGCAATATGCAGGAAATCTCTGTCTGACGGATGTTTCAGGCTCCACTGATCATAATATTGTTTCAATGTTTCTGCTAAATTCTGCTCACCCATAATGTAACCCAGCTGAACTAAATACAATTCTCCTTTCACATAAGATGCATAGGTATAAGCACTTCCGTTGTCATGATGGTCTCCCAGCCAGACTGCAGGCTCTTCAATTCCTTTTTTGATGAATTTCCTGTATGCTTCCAGTGTTTTAGCGAAAGGATTGGGAATCTGATCTGCCGGAGGGAATAGCTGATGCATCGTATATCCTTCCGCATAGCTGGTAAAACCTTCATCCATCCAGGGACGCATCGATTCGTTTGTAGCAAGCATCTGCTGATACCATGAATGCGCACCTTCATGAGCCATTAATCCCATCAACCCTTCAATATCCTTGGCCTCGCCTAAGATCATGGTACACATGCCGTATTCCATTCCGCCATCTCCGCCCTGGATAAAGGCATATGTTGGATACACATATTTTCCAAAATGAGCATTCATAATCTGGAAGTATTTGGTAACATAAGGCTGTGCTTCTTCCCATGCCTTCGTCTTATCATTTTTCTGATACACCAGATATACTTTTGGTCCACCCTGAACATCAAAACTTTTGATCGTATAGTCTCTGTCCGCACTCCAGGCAAAATCTAAAATATTTTTTGCCGTCCACTTCCAGGATGCCTTTTTATCTTTATCTGTTTTTATTTTTGCAGCAGGATCATAGCCTTTTACATCTGCAGGATTTTCAAGGATTCCTCCTGCTCCTACGACGTAATCTTTATTGATCTTAATGGTAACATCAAAATCAGAGAACGGTGCGTGAAACTCTCTTCCGATGTAATCGAACGTAGCCCAGCCGTCATAATCATATTCTGCAATTTTTGGATACCACTGCGTCATTGTCATATCTACCCCTTCATTGTTATTCCTTCCACTTCTTCTGATCTGCTGAGGAATCACAGCATCCCACTCCATAGTAAAAGTAGTTGATGAATGAGGTTTAATAGGCTGTGCCAGGTATACTTTCATAATAGTCTCCTGAACTTCCACTTTCAGATCTTTTCCATTCTGTTTGATCCAGTGGATATTTTGTGCCCCTTCCTGATCTTTAGGAATAGATGCAAGTCTGGAAACTCCATTTTTCTGCAGTCTTGAATCTCCATTTTTACCCTGACCTGCCACCCTTTGATCCATCATCGAATTAGGTTTAAAGGCATTCCAATAGAGATGAAAATATACCACATTCAGCTCATCCGGAGAGTTATTGGTATATTCCAAAGTTTGCTTGCCCTGATAGGTGAATTTTTCAGCATTTACATCAATATCCATTCTGTATTTTGCTGATTGCTGATAATACGAATTTTGCTGTGCCGAAACAATTGAAAATAATAAAAGAAATACTCCTAAAAACCCTTTACTCATCTTTATATAGAATTTGAATGGGAAAGATAAGCATTTTTTAAAAAAGATTTTAAAAAGGGGACTTACACACCGATGTCTTCAATCATCTTTATTTTCTTATTTTCGTACACTGAAAAAAGTTTTATAATGTTGACAGTAGAAAAAATCGGAGGGACTTCCATGTCTCAGTTTCAAGATGTTCTTTACAATATAGTTATTGGAAAAAGAAAAGAGGGGGAATTTTACAACAGGGTTTTTGTAGTCTCTGCCTATAACAATGTAACAAACTGGCTATTAGAACATAAAAAAACAGGTGAACCTGGTGTATATCAAAAGTTTTTGAACGGTGAGGATTATAAAGCTAATCTTGATGAAGTATGTCAGAAGCTTATTGTAATTAATCAAGGCTTGGAAAATATTGGTCTTCAGCTTTCTGAAGCTAATGAATTTATAAAAAACAGAGTGGAGCAGGCCAAAACCATGCTTAGCAGCTTAAGTAAGGTATTGGCATCAGGATATGTAAATGCTCATGATATTCATCTTGCCGCAAGAGAAATTTTAGCATCTATCGGTGAAGCCCATTCCGCATGGAATTCCACCAACATTATCAATCATAACGGAATCCATGCCAAGTTTGTTGACTTATGTGGATTTGATGATAACGAAGCCCTTACGATTGATGAAAGAATTTCGAAAGAATTCAGCGGAATAGATTTCGGAAACATCATTTGCGTTGCAACAGGCTACACCAAAGGAACAGAAGGTATTATGAGGGTTTTTGACCGTGGCTATTCTGAAGTAACCTTTAGTAAGGTGGCTGTAGATATAAAGGCTGACGAAGCGGTAATACACAAAGAATATCATCTGTCCAGCGCAGATCCCAATATTGTGGGCATAGAAAACTGCATTCCAGTGGGGCTTACCAATTACATCATTGCAGATCAGTTAGCTGATATAGGAATGGAAGCGATCCACCCAAAGGCCGCAAAACCGCTGGAACTTTCAGGAATTAATATCCGTATTAAAAATACCTTCGAGCCGGATCACATCGGTACCTTAATCTCAAAAAACTATGTATCTCCGGATGCCCGTGTTGAGATTGTATCCGGATCAAAAACAATGCTAGCCATAGAAATTCACGATCCGCTTATGGTAAGTGAAGTGGGTTATGATGCCCGGATTATGGACTATTTTCAAAAGTATAATATCAGTTATGTACTGAAATCTACCAATGCGAACTCAATAACGATGGTGATCTGGGAAAGTAATACTGCTGAAAAGCTTTTGGAGGAACTTAAGCAAAATTTCTATCAGGTAACAGGTGTTCCGGTTGCATTAGTCTGTGCAATGGGGACTAATATTGCCACACCGGGATTCTTATACCGGGCAGCGAAAGCATTATATAAAAATGACATCAATATTGAATGCTATGCACAATCTATCATGCAGGTCAATATGCAGTTTGTCGTAAAAAGAGAGCATTACGAGAAAGCTATTATAGCTTTAAACCAGGCGTTGTGTAATTAATATCCAATAAAAAATCATAAGAAAAGCCCCAAATGGATAACATTCGGGGCTTTTCTTATTGTATTGAAGATTATTTTTTCGGGCTTTGTTTTTTCCCGCTGTCTAAAATCTTTTCAAGAATCTTTTGGGTAATCAGATAGGTAGGTTTTACACCTGTAAGTCCAAGTCCTCCTGAAGATAATGTACTTCCGGTTTCCAGTGGATTATCCGAAGCATAATAAGCATAACATACAAACAGATCCGGTGCAATGTGGTGTCTGATTTTAGAAGCCACCTGAATTGCTTTCTGATAATGCGCTCCTTCCATTTCAAGACCGATCGCTTTCCATGAAGTATGCATAAAGTAAGATAAAATATCTCTGTTCTGAAGTGAAGTTCCTAAAACAGTGATCATGGTTCCTTCAAATGCTTTCAGCTCATCATCTTTGAAATCCTCAAGTTTCAGGGCATTTTCAAAAGGATAGTTATCCGCAGTTCCTTCAAAAATATGAGAAGTAGGGATCATAATATCTCCTTTCCCACCTTCTAAAATACCTGCTTTACCCATGATAGAAACCGACTTCACTTTCATCATATAGACTTCTCCTTTTTGTTCGAAAGGTCTCAGCAATTCATCCATTACTTCATACGCCTGTTCTCCAAAAGCATAATCAAATACTAAAATAACATCATCGCCGGCATATTTCATATGTCCGAAAGGTGTATTTTTCAGTTCTGTTTTGCTGAGGTCGATAATTTGTACATCAATATTACTTCCGCTTTTATCATTGATATAGATTAAACCTTCTTCCAAAGCATATTTAGAAACTTTGTCACGAAGTTCTTTCTTGTCAGAAATATCTCCATACATTTTATAATCCACCTCTTTATGCTCTTTTTTCTTAAGGGCATCATTGGCGTACAGCATATTTTTGACAGAGTGCATATTCGCAGAAATAATATGAAGAGGGCGCATATGAAGATCATTTTCAAATAACACCTCTTTTACTTTATTTGCCCACTTTTCACCAAAATAATGGTGCCCTACTCTTTCCTTTAATATAGCACTGAAATGAATCTCTCTTTCTCTGGTCTGTTTAGCATCTTCTAAACTTACCTTTCCAAGATTATAAATGATTTTGAATAAACGGTCAGGATTTTCATCATCCCCAAAAGTATTGTAAGCATTCAGAGTTTCCTCAAACGTTCTTCCCAATAAAGAAGAAAGATGGATTAAGGCTACTTCTTTTTCTTTTCTGCTGAATTTTTTTTCTCCTTTTACTACATCTTCTATAATCTTCCAAGCACGGGTCGGTTTCCAGTTTTCATCCTGAAGGAAAGCAAGATTACGTATTTTATCAGCTTCTATAAATAAAAAGGTTAGATGGGTAAGAATATCATAAATTTCAGAACGTCCCAAAAGAACCTCAATATTCATCTGGTGTTCGTCTATTCTATAGCAGTTTCTTCTTCTCTTTTTAGGAACAATAGGTTCGAAGCTTCCTTTATCGAATCCTTCATCTGATGTAAGATGAATAAAAGCACATTCTTCAATCCCTTCAGGAAGTCTGTCTAAAACATACATCAAACCATCAAGCTCCAACTTATTTGGAATATTCATGGTCCCATAAATTTCAGGATTGATCGTTTTCAACAAGCTTCTGATACTTTCTCCAGAAACACCCCCAGGCTTGAAAAATCCTCTATAAAACAAATGTCTCATAGAAATATATAGTCTTTCAATTGCCTCTGTGGTCTCTCTTGCTCTAGAATTTGTCATAAAATAAATTTCACACAAATATACAACTCTTTGGTCAATTTTATTTTAAGCATCTTTTAACAAGCTGTTTAAGAATATTAATTTTATAAGGTCTAAAAAAAGTTAAATAACCGTTTGAAAAATATTTTTTACACAACTACCCCTATATTTTTTAGGGTTAAAATGTTTTGAATTCATTTTTTTTGTAAATTTGCCCCACAAAATACAACCTTAATATGTCAACTTTAAGATTCAAAGCATTAGAAACATTACCATTCAAGGACTTTAGAAAGGATAATTCAGTAGAAATTCCTGCTAAATTATCTGAACTTTTTTGTGAAAATGTATTCTCTGAAAACACAATGAGAGAATATTTAACAAAAGAAGCATTCCAATCAATCATGGATGCGATCAAGAAAGGAACCAAAATCCAGCGATTAATTGCAGATCAGGTAGCTGTTGCTATGAAGGATTGGGCAATGAGCAAAGGAGTTACTCACTATACCCACTGGTTCCAGCCGTTGACAGGAAGCACAGCAGAAAAACACGATTCTTTCTTTACTCCTATTGAAGGAGGCAGAGCTATCGAAAGATTCAGTGGCGGAATGCTGATCCAGCAAGAACCGGATGCCTCTTCTTTTCCGAACGGAGGGATCAGAAATACTTTTGAAGCCAGAGGATATACCGCTTGGGATCCTACTTCTCCAGCTTTCATCATGGGAACTACTCTTTGTATTCCTTCCATCTTTATTTCTTACACAGGAGAAACATTAGATTATAAAGCCCCTCTTTTAAGAGCTTTGAATGCAGTAGACGAAGCTGCAACTAATGTAATGCAGTATTTTGATAAAAACGTAACAAAAGTAACCCCTACTTTAGGTTGGGAGCAAGAATATTTCTTAGTAGACTCAGCATTATACCAATCCCGTCCGGATCTTGTTTTAACAGGTAAAACCTTGTTAGGACATTCTCCTGCAAAAGGACAGCAATTGGATGACCATTATTTCGGTTCTATTCCTACACGAGTAATGAACTTCATGAAAGAGCTGGAAATCGAATGTATGAAACTGGGAATTCCTGTAACAACAAGACATAACGAGGTAGCTCCAAACCAGTTTGAGCTTGCTCCAATGTTTGAAGAAGTAAACGTTGCCGTTGACCATAACTCTTTATTAATGGACATCATGGCGAGAGTTGCTCACAAACACCATTTCCATATTTTATTCCACGAAAAACCATTCGCAGGAGTAAACGGAAGCGGGAAACACAACAACTGGTCTTTAGCAACCGACACGGGAGAAAACTTATTAAGCCCGGGAAAAAACCCTAAGAAAAACTTACAGTTCTTAACATTCTTCGTTAATGCGATTAAAGCAGTTCATGAATATGCCGATCTTTTAAGAGCAAGTATCGCGTCTGCAAGCAACGACCACAGATTAGGTGCTAATGAAGCTCCACCGGCAATTATCTCCGTATTTATCGGAAGTCAGTTGTTCAGAGTATTGGAAGAACTGGAAAAAGTAACGGAAGGAAAACTTTCTCCGGACGAAAAAACAGATCTAAAACTAAATGTAGTTGGAAAAATTCCTGAAATTCTATTAGATAACACTGACAGAAACAGAACGTCTCCATTTGCATTTACCGGAAATAAATTTGAGATCAGAGCGGTAGGTTCTTCTGCAAACTGCGCAGAATCTATGACAGTAATGAATACCATCGCTGCAAAACAATTAAACGATTTCAAAAAAGAAGTGGATGCTTTAATTGAAACCGGATTAAAGAAAGACGAGGCTATTTTCAACGTTTTAAGAGAATACATCAAGCAGTCTAAAAACATTATGTTTGAAGGTGACGGATATTCTGATGACTGGGCAAAAGAAGCTAAGAAAAGAGGTCTTAACAACTTAAAAACCACTCCGGAAGCGCTTAAGCAGGAGATGGACAAAAAGTTCCTTGACCTGTATGAAGAAATGGGAATTTTCACTCACAGAGAGGTTGAGGCAAGAAATGAAATTAAACTGGAGAAATATTCTACCGTAATTGATATTGAAGCAAGAGTTTTAAGTGATATCGCAAGAAACCACATCATCCCTTCTGCTTTAAATTACCAAAACAGATTAATCGAAAACGTAAAAGGTCTTAAAGAAATCTTTGGAGAAAAAGAATTCAAGACTTTAGCGAAAGAACAAATGAGTTTAATTACTCAGATTTCCGGAAACATCTCTAAAATCAAATTAGGGGTTGAGGATCTTATGAAAGCAAGAGAAGCTGCAAAAGCAACGTCTGACAGCCAAAAGCAGGCAGAAATCTACTGCAACAAAGTAAAACCTTTATTCGACGGCATCAGAGAAGCTTCTGATGATCTTGAGATGATGGTAGATGATGAGCTTTGGCCAATGACGAAATATAGAGAAATGTTATTCACAAGATAACATCTGTAAAGTTCCATATTAGTTAAACTCCCCGGTTTTCTGGGGAGTTTTTTTGTTTTATTAACAGTAGGAAAAAGTGGAGTTGTAAATCTTCAATCACGATCAATAAAGGAAAAGCCATTTATTTTGTTAAAGTATCTTAATAAAAAAAACCGCAAGCCCACCAAAAAAGGGACATTGCGGTTTGTTTTTTCTTAACATATACGCTCAATATGTTAAAGTGTGTTAAAATGAGAACCTGACAATAATCATATCAGGGCTCTTTTATCTGGAATCTCTACTTTTGTATTGCTTTTGAAAATAAATGTTCCTTTTTAACACGGATAATTAAAATATATGAAGAAAAGAGTTTTGTTTTATATAGTTGCTTTAGTCTCTACTGTTTCACTGCAATCTTGCGCTACGAATTATGTAGCATCACAACCAGCAACTTATCCTAAAGAATACAAAACAGATGCCAAACTAGCCTCTCTTGATACTAAGAAGATGGAATTGGATAAGCAAAGACTTATTGATTCTTTCCTTGAAGAAAAGGCAGCATCTATTGCTAACGCAAAAAAGTCTATTAAGAATACTGAGATTGCCAAAGCAATCAAATACAATAAAACCATTGATAATATCTTAACAGAAGCTGAAACATACCTGGGAACTCCTTACCGTTATGGTGGGATGACAAGAAACGGTATTGATTGTTCAGCTTTCGTTCTTTCTGTATTCGGAGCTGCAGCAGGTCTTAGTTTACCTAGAGTCGCTGCTTCTCAATCTCAGGAAGGAGAAAAGATCGAGAAAGAAAACCTTCAGAAAGGAGATTTGATTTTCTTTTCTCACGGAAGAAGAATTTCTCACGTTGGTATCGTAGAAAGCGTAACTGAAGACGGTGAAATCAAATTTATTCACGCCGCTACTTCGAAAGGAGTAATGATTTCTTCACTTAACGATTCTTATTGGGGGCCGAAGTTCAGATTTGCAAAAAGAGTAATCAACGAAAACGGAGATACTTATAATAATCTTGCTTCTTCAACTCCATCTGCAGCGACAAGTTTTTAATTTTAAATAATTGATTTAAATAATGAAGCCATCAAAATTTGATGGCTTTTTTATTGTTGTATAAATCCTGTCTAAAACTAGCTGTTTCTCTCGATCTGAATATCCAGCTTATACAGAAGACCATGCACTTCAGAAAGTGAAAATTTAGCCTTCTTAAGCCTGTTGACATTGGGATCTATGGAATAATTAAAAGAAGTTCTGAGATCAGCTTTTTCAAGATTTGTATTTTGGAATATTGCTCCCGTACAATCACAGCTGCTGATTACCGAACCGGAAAGATCACATTGCTCAAAATCAACCTCAGTAAGCTTTGTATCTTTAAACCGGGTCTTTTTAATTACGGTTTTATAGAATATAGAATTATTGAGTAAACAACTTTCAAATGTAAAGGAAAGGCCAAACTCATTACAGTCGCTGAACTGAAGACCAAACATTTTGCATCCTTTAAAAACTACATCCCGGAAGGCAGTATTGACCAGTTTTGCCATACTCAGATTACAGCCCGTAAAATCGCAGTCTGTAAACTTAAACCCGGACAGATCTGCATACTCGAAACTGCAGTTTATGAAAGTACAGTTTTCATACTCTCCCCGATCTAATGGAAATTGAACGCAGTCTGTATTTTCAAAATTTTGATCTGAAACATAAGCTTCCTTCATCCTATTTTATGATTTTGTTTTTTTATGGAATCTGAATACATGATAAAGATTATACTTCCGCTTAATAACGGAATATTATCACACCAAATTTAACCTGCTACAGTTTTCCTGTTTTTATACCAGACTGTTTTTATCAGAATAATTCAGCTTAAAGAAAATGAAAGTCATTATAGAAAAGGCAAGCAGCGAGCTGCCTCCGTAACTGAAATAAGGCAGCGGGATCCCAACGGTAGGGAAAAGCCCCATAACCATGCCCAGATTGATCGTAAAGTGCATCAGAAGGATCGAGGCAAAACAATATCCAAATACCCTGTTAAATGAAGACTTCTGCTTTTCTGCAAGGTAATAGATACGTCCGATATAGATCATATAACCAAAAACTAGAACTGCACTTCCAAGAAAGCCCCATTCTTCACCTACAGTACAAAAAATATAGTCAGTTTCCTGTTCCGGAACAAATTTCCCCTGCGTAACAGATCCTTCACGGTATCCTTTTCCCATAAGACCACCGGAACCAATGGCCGTTTTTGAATATAATAAGTTATACCCTGAGGTATCTCTAAATGCCTTTTCGCCCTTATAAAGAACCTCAATTCTTTCTCTCTGGTGTTTGGGAAGTTTCTCCAAAATGTAAGGTGATCCGAAAGCCAGCCCACATAATAATAAAATTGATCCGGAAATACTTGCAATAGAAATGACATCCCATGACATTTTATGATAATTCATCGCTATTAAAATACCTGCGATCACAACAATCACAATGACAACATATAAAGGAGGAACTGCAAGCGAAACTAAAAAGACAGCTGCAAAAACAAAACCTATCCCGAATAAAAATCCGTTAAGGCCTTCTCTGTACAGCGCAATAAAGAATGCAAGGAACACCAATAGTGAACCCACATCAGGAATGGCTAATACAACAACTCCTGGAATTCCTATAATGGCTAATATGGTTAATAATGATTTTCTGTTTTTAAGATTGAAATCCGGACCGGAAACATAATTCGCAACCATCAGTGCTGTCCCGATTTTTGCAAATTCTACCGGCTGCATTGTAAAGCTTCCGAATTTATACCAGTTTTTCTGTCCCAGGATTTCCTTACCAAATGGGAAAAGCCCGATGAGTAATAAGACTCCGCCAATATAGATGATACCAGACATGTTTTCGAAAAACTTGCTTCTTCCCACAAAAATTACAAGTCCTACCACCAACGAAATGCAGAAAAACACAAGCTGCTTTTCGCCTAATTTCTGGTCAACACTATAAATGTTTGCAATGGCAAAAATGCAAAGCAGGAAATATAAGCCAAGACCTAATTTATCTATTCCTTCTGTCCATTTCATTGCTTACTGGTTTTAGTGGCTTTAGTATTTTTAGTTTCTTCCTCTATTTTTTTCTGAAGCTTTGCTTTCTGTAGTTTGATGAAATTCAAACTGTCCTGTATTTTCTTAAGCTTAACGGAATCCGGTTTGGGATCTACATACAATCCTTTACGTTTTAAATCTACCACCCATTGTCTTTTGTATTCAGGCATAAAGCTGGCAGAGGTCATTTTTTTGTAAAGGTTTTCTCTCTTCAAATCACCCGTAATATATTTTTCTGCTATCACGGTACAAGCCGGACCTGCCCATGTGGCTCCAAATCCTGCATGTTCCATAACGGCAACGACTACAATCTTTGGTTTATCAGCTGGTGCAATTAAAACAAAAATTGAATTATCTTTCCCCTGCGGAACCTGAGCCGTACCCGTTTTCGCAAGCTGGGTAAAGTCATTTGATTTAAGGCTTCTACCTGTTCCTCTCAAGACCACCGCTTCCATTCCTTTCAGAACAGGATCAAAGTGTTTGGGATCAACTAATGTTTTATGCTTCTTTTTAAATCTAGGATCGGGATTTGGTTTTCCATCAATAGATTTTACGATATGAGGGGTATAATACCAGCCTTTGTTAGCAATTGCTGAAACATAATTAGCCAGCTGCAACGGTGTAATCATTACATCTCCCTGCCCCATTCCATTGAAGACTGCACCGGTGGCTAAAGGATCCCAGTTTTTCTTTTCTTTTCCACCATTGATCTTCTTCATTCTTTTTTCATAGAATTCTCCACTCGGGATTCTTCCTTTTACTCCTGAAGCAAGGTCATTATTAAGGAATTCTCCAACACCAAAACTATTCATGATGGCTTTCCATTCGTCTACCCCTTTGGAAGGATTATCCGGATATTTATTAAGAATCGCCAGATAGGCATATGAAAAGTAACAGTTGCTCGAAACCTGTATTGACGGAATCAAAGGTTCAGCCCCTCCATGTCCTTTAATCCTTAAGCCTCTGTAATTAAATCCACCACCACATGGGAAAATAGTATTTTCTGTCATTACTCCCATCTGCATGGCAGCTAAAGCGGTTAGTAATTTAAATGTTGACCCCGGAGGATAAGCTGCCTGAACAGATCTGTCAAAAGTTGGCTTATTATCATATAGTGTATCTTTCGATAAAGCGTATAAGTTCTTTGATTTATTGGGTCCCGTAAACACATTGGGATCGATATCCGGTCCTGAAGCAAGCGTCAGAATATCTCCGTTATTAGGATCAATAGCTACAATGGCCCCATGCTTATTAACAAGCATTTCCTCAGCCATTCTTTGAAGATCATAATCAATCGTTAACGTAATATCTTTACCGGTAACTACGTCCTTATCCAAAGCTCCATTTTTATATGAGCCAATGTTTCGGAGCCTGATATCCTTTTGGATATATTTCATCCCCTTTATTCCGCGCAGTTCTTTTTCGTAGGATTTTTCAACTCCTTTTTTCCCGATAAAGTCTCCGGGAAGGTAGTAGGTAGAATCTCTTTTTATTTCACTATCATTTACTTCGCTGGTATATCCCAAAAGGTTTCCGGAAGTAGAAACTTCATACTGACGCTGAGGCCTCTGTACAATACTAAATGCCGGATATTTAAATATAATTTCCTGAACCCTGGCAATATCTTCTCTGCTGAGGTCTTTAAGGAAAGTCATTGGAGTAAGCTTAGAATAGTACTTTTCCTTTTTGATGGTATTAACCCGGTTAATGAAGTCTGTCTTGGTAAGTCTCATTAAGCTACAGAAAGCCAGCGTATCAAAGTCGGGCTTCATCAGAGCCTGAGTAAATGAAACTTCATATGCAGGCTGATTCCCCACCATAATCTTTCCATTTCGGTCAAAAATAACCCCTCGCTGTGGAATGACATATTCAATTTTAATTGAAGTATTGGCCGCATTTAAGGCGTACCGGTCTGTAAAGAGCTGTAAATAAGCAAGCCTCGCTACAAAAATGAGGGCGATGACAACAAGAGCGGAAAAGATTTTTAAATAACGTGTGTTCAAAGTGTTTTCAAACTTTTTGTTTGATTTTAAATATTAATGCATAAATAACGATAAATATAAAGGAAATTATACTTGTTAGCAATACATTAAGTAATATTTCAAAAAACCTGCTGAACTTAAAGAACTCGATATACTGTACTAAAAGCTGATGCAGAAAGATGCTCGAAAACAAAAACAGTAAAAACTGCGCCCATTGAAGAGACTGGAAAGAGAAGAAATCCGTAGACGTATCCGTGGATGTCCTGAAGATCAATGTTCTGAAATAAGCAATCAGTGTTGTTGCAAATGCATTGATTCCCCATGAAAAGAGAAATGCATCTACTGACAGCCCGATTAAAAAACTTAAAGCTAAAAATTGATATTTATTTCTAAAAAAGGGATAGAACATGACAAATACAGGATATAGCACCGGAGTATATTTCCCGAAAATGGTAATCCTGTTCAATACAAAAATTTGTAATGCAACCAGGAAAATCATGATCAATATATCGGTAAATAAAGTCCTGCTAATCATTTTCTTTTTTTATTACAGCCTGTAAAGTATCCTGAATTTTCTGAACTTCGGCTTTTTTAAGGTTTTTCACAACATATACCTTGCTTAAGGCGCCCATCTTTTCACTGAGCTCAACAGAAATATCCCAGAACCCTGTTTTATTATCAACGGAATATCCTGCGACCGTACCAATCATCACCCCTTTCGGGAAAATAGCTGATTTACCGTCTGTAACGACACTGTCACCGATTTTTAAAGCAACATATTTTGGAATATCTGCTAGATGCATCACTCTGGAATTATCACCGTTCCACGTTAATGTTCCAAAGTAGCCTGTTTTTTTCAGAGCCGCATTAATTCTGATTTTATTAACGCTTAAAACAGACTGAACTAATGCATA
>Ga0308164_10001226_pt1 | contig 31375 bp, 28 predicted proteins | sample PhyTR2_FD_201031 | JGI IMG/M metagenome (GOLD analysis project Ga0308164, IMG submission 201031) | Phyllosphere microbial communities from UC Gill Tract Community Farm, Albany, California, United States - DLSLT.R2 | ecosystem: Host-associated > Plants > Phyllosphere > Unclassified | place: USA... | reverse complement strand
GTCGGGAGCGGTGCCGCGACCTGAGGCATGCTCAAGTCGTCGGGATATGGGCCTATTGATGACATATTCCCAAGGCCGAGCGAAGCAAAGGCCCGATTCTTGTATGGCTACCCGATCCCGAGGCAATTTCTTTGGTGACTTTCTTTTTTGCCCGAAAAGAAAGTTACCGCGGGTGTGGGGCGGCGTAAGCCCCACCTCCACCTTCCGTAGGAATAGAAGAAGCAACCAAGCCGAAGGCAGTCAAAAAGCCCCCATCAACCAACCCATAACTCAAGCAGCCAACCGCTCAAAATCAAAAGACGAGGAGGAGGAGGAGGAGAAAGAAGCAGAAGAAGACCCCTCCACCTCCCCCTTATCAAGCAAATACTTGAGAGTAGCCAAAAACCCCTTGGCAATATTAGAAAGCGGACAACTCCGCGAGTAAATCTGATAAATCAGGTGAGTCAACCCCGGAGCAATAGGCCGCAACACCATCGAATCCCCCGACGTTTCGGCAAACCCAAAAGACTCAACCAACGCAACCCCCACCCCTTGCCGAACCAAAGCCAAAGCCTCGGGCGTAGACCGAATCTCGATATGCGGCGACACCCCTCCCCCCGCAAGAAACCCGCTGGTCAGCCGACCAAACGGCGTATCGCTCGCATAGCTGATCAGCGTCTGATCCCGCAGCATCGAAGCCGTCACCACCTCGACATGGGCCAAAGGATGCCGCACCGGAATCGCACACATGATCCGCCCCTCGCCGATCTCCTTGGCCACCAGATTCGCACTGGCGGGCGGCTCCATCGAAGAAATGCACAGATCGGCCCGGCCCAGCAGCATGTGCGGCAGCATCGCGTCGAAGGGCATCGGCCGATAGTTGATGTGCACATCCGGATGACGCGCCCGAAAACGGTCGATGGCGCGCGGCATCAACCATTCGCTGAAGCTCGGGCTGGAGACGATGCACAGCTTGCCCTCGTCGCCCTCGGCCAGGCTGCGCGCCACGCTGTTGAAGTGGTTCACCCCGGCCAGGATGGACTCGACCTCCGAGAACAGACGCCGCGCCTCCGGCGTGGGCTGCAGCCGGCCGCGCACCCGCTCGAACAACAGGAATTTGAGCCGGGCTTCCGCGGTCGCCAGCACCCGGCTCACCGCCGGCTGGGAGACACACAACATCCGCCCCGCCTCGCTCAGCGAGCCGGTGACCATGATCGCGTGGAAGACCTCGATCTGGCGCAGGTTGAGCGGCGTGGCCTGGGGACGCGATGTGAAAGACATACCCGGCGAAGCATGCAAAAACCACGCCCAATCAAACCCTTTACCGGACGAAGACATTTCAATCATTCGATTGAATAGGTGTTTTAATCGCCGCCCATGCCGTCCAGAACACCCCCGCCGCCGACCGACGATGCTTCGGCCGACCCCAGCGATACGCGCGGTCGCCTGCTCGATTGCGCGCTGCGCCTGTTTTCCCAACGCGGCTTCGCACGCACTTCCACCCGGGCGCTGGCCGAGGCCGCCGGCGCCAACCTGGCCGCCATCCGCTACTACTTCGGCGACAAGGCCGGCCTGTACCGCGCCACCTTCGGCGAGATGTGCAACATCTGCGGCTCGGCCGCGACGCTCGACGCCAGCCGGCCGATGCCGGACATGCTGCGCGAGTACTTCGGCAGCTTCATCGAGCCGCTGAAGCAGGGCGAACGCATGCAGCAGCAGATTCGCCTGCACATCCGCGAGATGCTGGAGCCCACCGAGCAGTCGCAGGCCGAGCGCGAGCGCGATGCCGCCGCGCATGCCGGCCTGGTCGCGGCGCTCTGCGGCGCGCTCGGCCTGGCCGAAGCCGACGACGACCTGCACCGCCTGGCGATCGCCCTCAACGGCCTGGGCATGCAGTTGCTGATTTCCCGCGATCTGGTCGAGGCCGACCGGCCCGCGCTGCTGGCCAGTCCGGCGGCACTCGACACCTGGGCCGACCGGCTGGTCGCCTTCGCCCTGACGCTGATCGAATCCGAGCGCCAGCGCCGCGCCGCCACTTTCCTTCCCGCTGACCGATGAGGACTCCGATGACTCCGCGTTCGTGTTTCCAAGGGCTGGCCGCCGCCGCCGTCGCCCTGGCCCTGCTGTCGGGTTGCGCCGTGAGCCGGCCGCCGGCGGTGCCGCCCATCGTGCCGCCCGCCGGCTGGCACGCGCCGCTGCCGCACGCCGGCAGCGTGGAGCAGATGACCACCTGGTGGCAGCGCCTGGACGACCCGTTGCTGGTCGAGCTGATCGGCGCCGCCGAGGACGCCAGCCCGACGCTGGCGCAGGCGCGCTCGCGGCTGCTGCAGGCACGCGGCACCCGTATCGTGAACGGCGCGGCGCTGCTGCCGACGGTGGACCTCAATGCCAGCATCCAGCGTGGTTTCAACGCTGCGGTGCTGGGCGTCGCCACGCAGATGCAGGCCGGCCCCGCGGTGAGCTGGGACGCCGACCTGTTCGATGCCAACGGCGCCGCCCGCGATGCCGCCGAGGCCCGGCTGCAGGGCGCCCGCGCCGCGTGGCACGACGCCCGCGTGGCGGTTGCGGCCGATGTCGCCAACCAGCTCGACACCCTGCGCAATTGCCGCCGCCTGCTGACGGTGGCCGAGTCCGACGCCGGCTCGCGCGCCGAGAGCGCCCGGCTGTCCGACCTGTCGGCCAAGGCCGGCTTCCAGGCGCCGGCCGACGCCGCCCTGGCCCGCGCCAGCGCGGCCGACGGCGCGACCCGCCTCACCCAGCAACGTGCCAGCTGCGAGGTCAACCTCAAGGCCCTGGTGGCACTGACCGCGCTGGACGAGGCCGCCTTGCGCCGGCGTGTCGCTGCGGCCGGCGACCGGCAGGCGCCGCCGGCGGCCTTCGCCATTCCCGAGCTGCCGGCGCAGTTGCTGGAGCAGCGGCCGGACGTGCGCGCCGCCGCCCTCGAAGTGGCCGCCGCCAGCGCCGAGGTGGGCGGCGCCGAGGCGGCGCGCTATCCGCGGCTGACCTTGCAGGGCTCGCTTTCCCGCGCGCGTCTGGGCTACAGCGGCAACACCTTCGACTTCACCAACTGGCAGGTCGGCCCGGTGGCGCTGGCGCTGCCGATCTTCGACGGCGGCCGGCGCAAGGCGCAGGTCGAGCAGGCCAAGGCCCGTTACGACGAGGCCGCCGCGCAGTTTCGCGGCAAGGCACGCCAGGCGGTGCGCGAGGTGGAAGAGGCGCTGGTCAACCTGCAGGCGGCCAACGACCGCATCGCTTCCGCCGACACCGCCGCCGAGGGCTACCGCCGCTCGCTCGACGGCACCCAGGCGCGCTACGACGCGGGCCTGGCCAACCTCATCACGCTGGAAGACGCGCGCCGCACCGCGCTGAACTCGGAGACCACCAGCGTCAACCTGCGCCGCGAGCGCATGGCAGCGTGGATCGCGCTGTACCGCGCCGCCGGCGGTGGCTGGGATGCCGCCGCCACCGCGCCGGGCGACCCGGTCGCCTCCCGCTGAGACCCGCCGAGCCCGACTTCTTTCGAGACCCAGACATGCCCCAATTCCTCTACAAGCTCCCGTCCCGCCGCGTCCTCGCGCTGGCCGTCTTCGCGCTCTGCGCGGTGCCTCTGGCCGCGGGCCTGCTGGCCAGCCGCGCCGACGCCGCCGACCCGGCCCCCGCGCCGCGTCCGGCGCTCACCGTGGCCACCGCGCTGCCGCAGCAGAGCGCCCTGCCGATCGAGCTGGCGGCCAACGGCAGCGTCGCGGCCTGGCAGGAGGCCGTCATCGGCTCGCAGGCCGCCGGGCTGCGGCTGACCGACGTGAAGGTGAACGTCGGCGACAACGTGCGTGCCGGCCAGGTGCTGGCGACCTTCGCGGCCGAAACGCCGCGCGCCGAGGTGGCCCAGGCACGCGCCTCGCTGCTGGAGGCCCAGGCCAACGCGGCGGACGCCGCCGCCAACGCCGAGCGCGCCCGCACGCTGGACAAGAGCGGCGCGCTCAGCACCTCGCAGATCGCCCAGTACATGACCACCGAGCAGACCGCCAAGGCGCGCGTCGAGGCGGCAAAGGCGTCTTTCGACGCCCAGCAGGTGCGGCTGGGCTTCACCCAGGTATTGGCGCCGGACAACGGCGTGATCTCCGCCCGCAGCGCCACCGTGGGCGCGGTGGTCGGCGCCGGGACGGAGCTGTTTCGCATGGTGCGGCGCGGTCGTCTGGAGTGGCGCGCCGAAGTCACCTCGCTGGAGCTCGGCCGGCTCAGGCCCGGACTGCCGGTGAAGGTGGTGGCGGCCAGCGGCGCGGAGGTGATGGGCACCGTGCGCATGCTGGCGCCGACGGTCGATCCGCAGACCCGCAACGGGCTGGTCTATGTCGATCTGCCGGCGCAGCCGGGGTACGGCGCCGCGGGTACGGCGAAGCAGGGCGCGCCGGTGTTTCCGGGGATGTTCGCCAAGGGCACTTTTCAGCTGGGCAAGAGTGACGCGCTGACGGTGCCGCAACAGGCCGTCGTCGTGCGCGAGGCCTTCAGCTACGTCTTCGTGCCGGACGCCGAGAACCGCGTCTCGCAGCGCAAGGTGGTCACCGGCCGCCGGCTGGGCGACCGCATCGAGATCGTCTCCGGCCTCGACGGCAAGCAGCCCGTGGTGGTCGAGGGTGCGGGCTTTCTGAACGACCGCGACCTGGTGCGCATCGCCAACGGCGGCAACACCGCGGGCGCCGCCACCGGAGCTGCCAAATGAACGTCTCGGCATGGTCCATCCGGAACCCGATTCCGGCGGTGATGCTGTTCGTGCTGCTGACCTTCGCCGGCCTGCTGTCCTTCGGCGCGATGAAGGTGCAGAACTTCCCGGACATCGACCTGCCGACGGTCAACGTCACCGCCCTGCTGCCGGGCGCCTCGCCCGGCCAGCTGGAGACGGACGTGGCCCGCAAGATCGAGAACTCCATCGCCACGGTGCAGGGCCTGAAGCACATTCGCACCACGGTGCAGGACGGCAGCGTGGCGATCATGGCGGAGTTCCGCCTCGAGAAGCCGGTGCAGGAAGCCGTGGACGACGTGCGCTCGGCGGTCGGCCGGGTGCGTGCCGACCTTCCGGCCGACCTGCGCGACCCCATCATCACCAAGGTCGACCTGGCCGGCCAGCCGGTGCTGGCCTTCGCCATCAGCTCGGACAAGCTCGACGAGGAAGGCCTGTCCTGGTTCGTCGACGACACGCTGGCGCGCCGCCTGCTGGCGGTGCCGGGTGTGGGCGCGGTCAATCGGGTGGGCGGCGTGACCCGCGAGGTGCGGGTGTCGCTGGAGGCGGGCCGGCTGCAGTCGCTGGGCGCCAGCGCGGCCGAGATCTCCAAGCAGCTGCGCCAGGTGCAGAACGAAAGCGCCGGCGGCCGCACCGACCTGGGTGCCGGCGAACAGCCGGTGCGCACCCTGGCCACCGTCAAGAGCGCGGAGGAACTGGCCGCCCTGCAACTGGCGCTGACCGACGGCCGTCGGGTGCGGCTGGACCAGGTGGCGACCATCACCGACGGTGTCGCCGAGCGCCGCGCCGCCGCCCTGCTGGACGGCAAGCCGGTGGTCGGTTTCGAGGTGGCCCGCAGCCGCGGCGCCAGCGAGGTGGAAGTGGGCGCCGCGGTGCAGAAGGCATTGGCCGAGCTGCGCGAGCAGCACCCGGACATCCATCTCACCGAGGCCTTCAACTTCGTGCAGCCGGTGGCCGAGGAATACGACGGCTCGATGCGCATGCTGTACGAGGGCGCCATCCTGGCGGTGATCGTGGTGTGGCTGTTCCTGCGCGATTTCCGCGCCACGCTGGTGAGCGCGGTGGCGCTGCCGCTGTCGGTCATCCCGGCCTTCATCGGCATGTACCTGCTGGGCTTTTCGGTGAACGTGGTGACGCTGCTGGCGCTGTCGCTGGTGGTCGGCATCCTGGTGGACGACGCCATCGTCGAGGTGGAGAACATCGTGCGCCACCTGCGCATGGGCAAGACGCCCTACCAGGCCGCGATGGAGGCCGCCGACGAGATCGGCCTCGCGGTGGTGGCCACCACTTTCACGCTGATCGCGGTGTTTCTGCCGACCGCCTTCATGAGCGGCATCGCGGGCAAGTTCTTCAAGCAGTTCGGCTGGACCGCGGCGCTGGCGGTATTCGCCTCGCTGGTGGTGGCGCGGGTGCTGACGCCGATGATGGCGGCCTACATCCTCAAGCCCATCGTCGACCCCGAGAAAGAGCCGCGCTGGCTGCAGACCTACACCCGCTGGGTGGCCTGGTGCCTGAAGCACCGGCTGGCGACCATGGCCATGGCGCTGCTGTTCTTCATCGGCTCGATCGCGCTGATCCCGCTGCTGCCGACCGGCTTCATCCCGCCGGACGACAACTCGCAGACCCAGGTCTACCTGGAGCTGCAGCCGGGCAGTTCGCTGGCGCAGACCACCGCGCTGGCCGAAGACGCCCGCCAGCGCCTGATGAAGGTTCCGCACGTGGGCAGCATCTACACGACCATCGGCGGCGGCTCGGCCGGCAGCGATCCGTTCGCGGCCTCCGGTGCGTCGGAGGTGCGGCGTGCCACGCTGACGCTGCAGCTGGACAAGCGCGGCGACCGGCCGAAAAAGCAGGTCGTCGAGGGCCAGATCCGCAGCGCGCTGGAAAACCTGCCCGGCGTGCGGCTGAAGGTCGGCCTGGGCGGCGCCAACGACAAGTACGTGCTGGTGCTGGCGGGCGAAGATCCGCAGGCGCTGGCGAGTGCCGCGCAGGCGGTGGAGCGCGACCTGCGCACCATCGCCGGCTTCGGCAACATCGCCTCGTCGGCCAGCCTGGTGCGGCCCGAGATCGCCGTGCGGCCCGATTTCGCCCGCGCCGCCGACCTGGGCGTGACGACTTCCGCCATCGCCGAGACGCTGCGCGTGGCCACGGTGGGCGACTACGACGTCGGCCTGCCCAAGCTCAACCTGGCACAGCGCCAGGTGCCGATCATGGTGCGGCTGGACGACGCCGCGCGGCAAGACCTTTCGGTGCTGGAACGCCTGACGGTGCCCGGCAAGCGCGGCCCGGTGCTGCTGGGCGATGTCGCGACGCTGGAGGTGTCCGGCGGGCCGGCCGTCATCCAGCGCTACGACCGCGCGCGCAACATCAATTTCGACATCGAGCTGGGGACGGTTCCGCTGGGCGACGCCGCCAAGACCGTGCACGCGCTGCCCTCGGTGATGAAGCTGCCGCCGGGCGTGCATGTGAGCGAGGTCGGCGACGCCGAGGTGATGGCCGAGCTGTTCTCCAGCTTCGGCCTGGCCATGCTGACCGGCGTGCTGTGCATCTACATCGTGCTGGTGCTGCTGTTCAAGGATTTCCTGCATCCGGTCACGATCCTGGCCGCCCTGCCGCTGTCGCTCGGCGGCGCCTTCGTGGCCTTGCTGGCGGCGCAGAAGAGTTTCTCGATGCCCTCGCTGATCGGTCTGATCATGCTGATGGGCATCGCCACCAAGAACTCGATCCTGCTGGTGGAGTACGCCATCCTGGCGCGCCGCGAACACGGCATGAGCCGCTGGGACGCGCTGATCGACGCCTGCCACAAGCGCGCGCGGCCGATCATCATGACGACGCTCGCCATGGGCGCCGGCATGCTGCCGATCGCCGTCGGCTGGGGCAGCGCCGACTCCAGCTTCCGCTCGCCGATGGCGGTGGCCGTCATCGGCGGGCTCATCACCTCCACCGTGCTGAGCCTGCTGGTGATTCCGCCGGTCTTCACCTATATCGACGATCTGGGTCAATGGTTCACAAGGATCCTGCGGCGCGGCGGTAAAAAACCTTCCGCCTGATGTAAAAAGCAGGGTTGCCGCCCAGCGCGGCCCCCTGTTTTTCGCAAAAAAGCGCATAAATCGTCGCCCCAGATCTGGCGATCCGCATGAACCTGATTCCGCTCCGCCCCGAATCCATCAAGCTCGGCTTGCCGCTGCCCTTCGCCCTGCGCACCATGGACGGCACGCTGCTGGCGCGCCGCGGCCTGGTGGTGTCCACCCCGAGCCAGCTGGAATTCCTGGTCTCGCGCGCCGGCACGCTGTGCATCGACATCGACGAATCGCCCGAGCAGGCCCGGGCCTTCATGGGCCAGCTCGATTCGCTGGTGCGTGAACAGAAAACCATCGGCGAGATCGCCTCGACCACCATGGCCGCGCGCGCGCGCGGCCTGATTCCCCCGACCCGCACCGGCCCGGTGGACTGGCGGGAACTGCAGCTGCGCGCCACGTCGCTGCTGAAGCATCCGCAGGGGACGGAGTTCCTGGCCAAGCTCAAGCGCCTGTACGGCGAGCTGGACGGCTATTGCCGCCAGCGACCCGACGCCACGCTGTTCGCGCTGATCAACCTGGCGTCCCGTGAAATTTCGATGTACAGCGGCACCCACGCGATGCTGGTGGCCGTCGTCTGCACCATGGCCGGACGCGAGGTACTGGAATGGGACGAAGCGACCGTCGAGACCATCGGCATGGCCGCGCTGACCATGAACATCAGCATGACCGCCCTGCAGGACGAGCTGGCCCAGCAGGCCGCCAAGCCGAGCGAGGCGCAGATGGCGGCGATCGCCGTGCACGCGTCCACCTCGGCCGACATGCTGGCGCAGCTGGCCGTGCAGGACGAGGTGTGGCTGGAGGCGGTACGCCGCCACCACGAGCCGCCCTCGGGCCGGCTGGCCGACATGACGCCCGGCGAACGCGCCGCCCGCCTCATCGAGCGCGCCGACATTTTTGCCGCGCGTTTGTCGCCGCGTGTCTCGCGCTGGGCCATGCCGGCGGCCAGCGCCATGCGTGCCAGCTACTTCGACGACGACCACCGAGTGGACGAAGCCGGCGCGGCGCTGATCACCGCGATGGGGGTCTATCCGCCGGGTTCGTTCGTGCGCCTGGCGAGCAACGAGGTCGGCATCGTGCTGAAGCGGGGCCGCACCGGCACCACGCCCAAGGTGGCCTCGGTACTCAACCGGACGGGCATGCCGATGGGCGAGGTGGTGGCACGCGACACCAGCCAGGCGGGCTTCAAGATCACCGCCAGCATGCCGCACCGCGAGGTGAAGGTTCAGGTGGCGCTCGACAAGATGATCGCCATGATCTGAAAACAAAAAAGCGCCGGTGACGGCGCTTTTTTGTTGGAGGCGCAAGCCTCAGCTCGCGATTTGCGGCGCGGCGGGATTGGCCGCTGCCAGCGAGGCGGCGAGTTCCTTGCGATAGCGATTGAGTTCCTGCACGGTCTTGAAGCTGCGGTTCATCAGCAGGCTCAGGTTGTGCAGGATCCGCTCGCCGACCTTGGTTTCCCAGACGGCGTCGAACTTGATCTGGCTGTCCAGCCAATGCTCCAGCCACTCGGGGTTGGGCATGCGGCTCTGCACCGTGTCGTTGGGGAAGAGAGCCTTGTTGACGTGCAGGTTGGTGGGGTGCAAAGCCTGCGCCGTGCGACGGGCGCTGGCCATGAGCACGCCGACCTTGGTGAAGGCGCTCTTGGCTTCGTCGCCGAACTTGTTGATAGCGCGCTTCATGTAGCGCAGGTACGCGCCGCCGTGACGGGCTTCGTCCTGGCTGAGCGTGGTGTAGATGTGGCGGATGACCGGCTCGGAGTGCCATTCGGCGGCACGGCGATACCAGTGATTGAGACGAATCTCGCCGCAGAAATGCAGCATGAGGGTTTCGAGCGGCGGTGCCGGATCGAAATCGAAACGCACTTCGTGCAGTTCCTGCTCCGTAGGAACGTATTCGGGGCGGAAGCGGCGCAGGTACTCCATCAGCACCAGCGAATGCTTTTGTTCCTCGAAGAACCAGATCGACATGAAAGCGGAAAAATCGCTGTCGTGGCGGTTGTCGCGCAGGAACATTTCGGTTGCCGGCAGCGCAGCCCATTCGGTGATGGCGTTCATCTTGACCGTCTGTGCCTGTTCGTCGGTCAGGAGGGTGCCGTCGAACTTGTCCCATGGGATGTCGCGGTCCATGTCCCAGCGGACGGATTCGAGTTGTTTGAAGAGTTCTGGATACAGCATGAAAAACCTAGTTGTCAGGCGCAGCACCTAATTTTACCCGGCGCACCTCGGGGACTCTTGTAAAACGCCAAGGTTTTCAAGGACATACGATTTTTGAAGGTCCGCGAACGGAGTCCGGGCCAATTCACTGAATATTTGTCAGTCGCAAACCGGCCCTGTTTGCAACTGCAACAGCAGACGCATCTAACATGCGAGGATGACGCGTCCAGCCTTACTTCTTACCTCCCGTAGAACTGTGTTGCAAGGGCTTGTCGCCCTGCCCGCGACGAGCCTGGTGGGGCTTGCCCGGGCAGCGCCCGCGACCTGCCCGGCATTGCTGCAAAAAACGGTGCTGCGCCTGCAGGACGAGAAGCCGCAAGAGCTTTGCCAGTACAGCGGAAAAGTATTGCTGATCGTGAACACCGCAAGTTTTTGTGGGTTCACACCGCAGTACAAGGGGCTGGAGACGCTCTACAGCCGGTATCGGGACAAGGGCCTGGTGGTGCTCGGCTTTCCGTCGAACGACTTCGCACAGGAGAGCGGCAGCAACAAGGACATCGCCGACTTTTGCGAGAACACCTTCGGCGTCAAGTTTCCGATGTTCACCAAGACCGCCGTCCGGGGTTCCGATGCCAGCCCGCTGTACAAGGAACTGGCTGCCCGGACAGGCCAGTCGCCGCGCTGGAACTTCCATAAATACCTGGTGGGCCGCGACGGCAATGCGGTCGCTTCCTACGGCAGCGGCACCGCACCGGACGACCGCGCTTTCGTGCGCGCGGTGGAAGAGCAGCTCGCAAAACGGTAACGGCATCCCCTGCCGTCGGCCGCACCGCATCCAACCCCGCCCCGCCTGCGTATTGGGAGGACCATGCACCTGCTTTTCTTGATTACAAAAGCTTACTCTCTGCTATCGAGAACGGGGAACCATGCATTCAGGGCACTGCTCCTATCCCCCATGAGCGGCATCGGCCGCCGAACGGTTTTTTTGTTGCGAAGTCTTCCGGGTCCAGTGGGTCCGGTTGCAATCCCGGGACGACTCTTCTCCTCCTCCCTCCCTCCCTCCTTCGTGTCGGGGCGCTTCGCAGCAATTTTGTACAAGATGCCAGGTCGCCGGGAGGTGCCGGCATGAAGGTCGCGGTCATTGGATCCGGCATTTCTGGCCTGGCTGCCGCCCATGCGCTGCGGCCACACGCCCAGGTCACCCTCTTCGAATCGGCCGACGTTTTCGGCGGCCATGCGCACACCGTCGATGTCACCCTGCCGGATGCCACCGGAAAGCCGGTGCAGCACGGCGTCGATACCGGCTTCCTCGTCTACAACGAGCGTACCTATCCGCGGCTGATCGCACTGTTCGCCGAACTCGGCGTGCAGACGGTGGCGTCCGACATGTCTTTTTCGGTGCAGGTTCCGCGTACCGGCCGGGCCGCGCTGGAATGGAGCGGCACCAATCTATCGACCGTCTTCGCGCAGCGTTCCAACCTGCTGCGCCCGGCCTTCTGGTCGATGTTGCGCGACCTGATGCGCTTCAACCGGATGGCGACCGCACTGGCAAAAACCGCCACCGACCGCGCGCTCGTCCAGCCCCTGGGCGAGTTCCTCGACCAGCACCGGTTCGGCGCACCCTTCCGCGACTGGTACCTGCTGCCGATGCTGGGCTGCATCTGGAGCTGCCCGACCGACCAGATGCTGCGCTTTCCCACCGCCACGCTGGTCCGCTTCTGCCACAACCACGGCCTGCTGCAGGTGGTCGACCGGCCGCAATGGTTCACCGTGGCCGGCGGCTCGCGCCGTTACGTGGACAAGATCGTCGCCGGACTGCCGGACGCCCGCGTGGCCACGCCGGTGCAGCGGGTGGAGCGCGACGCCCGGGGTGTGACGGTGCATACCCGCCAGGGCAGCGAGCGTTTCGACAAGCTGGTCATGGCCACCCACAGCGACACCGCCCTGTCCTTGCTGGCCGCCCCCAGCGAGACCGAGGCGGCCTTGCTGGGCGCCATTCGCTACCAGGCCAACCGTGCCGTGCTGCACACCGATGTGTCGGTGCTGCCGCGCCACCGCAGCGCCTGGTCGGCGTGGAACTACGAGGCTTCTCCGGCCGCCGCGCCGGGCCTGCAGGCTCCGCGCGTCTGCCTGCACTACCTGCTGAACCAGTTGCAGCCCCTGCCGTGGCAGCAGCCGGTGATCGTGTCGCTGAATCCGTTGCGCGAAGTCGACCCGGCCACGGTGCTGGCCGAGCGCCATTGGGAGCATCCGGTGTTCGACGCCGTCGCGGTGCGGGCCCAGGCCGGATTGCCCGCTCTGCAAGGCCGCCAGCACAGTTATTTCTGCGGCGCCTGGGCGGGCTACGGCTTCCACGAAGACGGCCTGGCCGCCGGCCAGGAAGCCGCACGCCGGCTGCTGGAGGATGCAGCCTCGGACCAACGCGAGGCGGCCGCATGACCGCGCCGGCGCGCGCCCTGATCGGCACCGGCGAGGTACGCCACAGCCGGGCACGGCCTCGCGCCAACGCGTTCGTCTACCCGACCTGCTTCCTGATGCTGCCCATGCGCACGCTGCGCGCCGACCCGGCGGCCGCCGGCGCACTGGCGTTCAACCGGCGCGGCATCTTTTCCTTCCGCGAGACCGACCATGGCGACGGCCGCCCGGCAACGCAGGGCGGCGCCCTGGGATGGCTCGATGCGCTGCTGGCCGAACACGGCATCTCCGACGCCACCGGCGAGGCCTGGCTGCACTGTTTTCCACGCGTGTGGGGCTACACGTTCAAGCCGGTCAGCTTCTGGTACTGCCACCGGCCCGACGGCAGCCTGCGCGCCATCGTCGCGGAGGTGCACAACACCTTCGGCGAGCGCCACAACTATTTGCTCGACCAGCCGTCCTGGGGCGCGGAAATCACGGCCGACAAGGTCTTTCACGTGTCGCCATTCTGCGAGGTGCAGGGCCGTTACCGCTTCCGCTTCCTGCGCACGCCGGGCAGCGGCGACCAGCCTGCGCGCACCTTGGTGCGCATCGACTACGACGACGCCGACGGTCCGCTGCTGCAGACCAGCGTCAGCGGCGTGCTGGTGCCGTTGACCGCGGCTGCGGTACGCCGTGCGCTTTGGGCATTTCCCCTGCTCACGCTGGGCATCGCCTGGCGCATCCACTGGCAGGCCTTGCGGCTGGCCATCAAGCGGGTGCCCTTCTTCCGAAAACCGGCCCCGCCGGTCATGTCCACAACGAGCGGCGGGCCGGCTGAAACCAGCGGCACGGGCGCCACGTATCCCTCTCCATGAACAGCACCACGGCCACCTCCCCTGCGTCGTCCGGCGATTTCGGACTGCCAAGCCACGCCCCGGCTGCCGCGAGCAGCGTGTTCTCGCTGTTGCGGCGGCTGAGCCACGGCCAACTGACGGTGCAATTGCCGGGCGACGGCGGCATGCGCCAGTTCGGGCACCCCGCCGAGGGCCGTGCCAACGGCGCGGTCACGCTGGACAACTGGAACGTCTGCGCGGCCGCCATCAAGTCGGGCGATATCGGCTTTGCCGAGACCTACATCGCCGGCGACTGGCACACGCCGCACCTCACCGCCTTGCTGCGTCTGCTGATCGCCAACCGGCGCGAGGTGGAGGACATGGTCTACGGCAACTGGGCCGGACGCCTGCTGTACCGCATGCGCCATCTGCTCAACCGCAACACCCGCCACAACAGCCGCAAGAACATCCACAAGCACTACGACCTGGGCAACGATTTCTACAAGCTCTGGCTGGACGAGACGATGAACTATTCGTCCGCCAGCTTCGAGGGCGACTGGTCCCAGCCGATGCCCGCCGCGCAGGACGCCAAGGTGCGCCGCGCCTTGCGCATGGCCGGCGTGAAGCCGGGCGACCGGGTGCTGGAGATCGGCTGCGGCTGGGGCGCGCTGGCCGAAAAGGCGCTGACCGAGTTCGGTGCGTCGATCACCGGTGTCACGCTATCGACCGAGCAGCTGGACTGGGCGCGCGAACGGATGAAGGCGCTCGGAGTCGCCGAACGCCGTGCCGACCTGCGGCTGCAGGACTACCGGGACATCTCGGACGGCCCCTATGACGCCGTCTGCTCCATCGAGATGGTGGAAGCGGTGGGCCGCGAATACTGGCCGACGTATTTCGCGTCCGTCGCGCGGCTGCTGAAGCCCGGCGGCCGCGCCTGCGTGCAGAGCATCGTGATCGACGACACGCTATTCGAGCGCTACCTGCGGTCGACCGATTTCATCCAGCAGTACATCTTTCCCGGCGGCTGCCTGCCCAGCCCGTCGGCCTTCAAGGCGCAGGCGGAAGCCGCCGGCTTGCAGGTGGTGGACAGCTTCGCCTTCGGTGCCGACTACGCGGAGACGCTGCGCCGTTGGCGCGAGCAGTTCATGGCCGCCCGGACGCAGGTGTTGGCGCAAGGCTTCGACGAACGTTTCGTGCGGACCTGGGAGTTCTACCTGGCCTATTGCGAAGCGGCCTTTGCGGAGGGCAATACCGACGTCGTCCAGTACACGCTGCAGAAGCCGCTGTAGACGCGCTGTAGCGGCCTCGTCACGGCCGCGGGCGAGTATTCAGGCCGGCCTGCTGTCCGCGAAACTGGGGCGCAGGGACAGTTTGTCCATCAGGCGCGCCAGGTTGGGATGGTCGCCGCGCCAATCGATCTGGGGAAAGCGCAACTCCAGCCAGCCCAGGCAGCAGCCGACGGCGACATCGGACAGGCTGAAATGCACGCCGCTGCAAAAGGGTTTTTCGCCCAGGCCGAGCGCCATGGCCTGCAGGCCGGCTTTCATCTTGTCGAACTGGCGATCGATCCAGGCCTGCGAACGCTCGCTCTCGGCGCGGCCCTCGAAATAGCCGCCTTCCAGGCGGGCCAGCACGCCGGCATCCAGGACACCGTCGGCCAGCGCTTCCCAGGTCTTGACTTCGGCGCGCTCGCGGCCGGTGGAAGGAATCAGCTTGCCGACCGGCGAAAGCGTGTCCAGATATTCGACGATGACACGCGAGTCGAACACCGCCTCGCCGCCTTCCATCACCAGGCAGGGCACCTTGCCCAGCGGGTTGGACGCGGAGACCGCGGTGTCGGCGCTCCAGGGGTTTTCGGTGACCAACTGGTAGTCCAGCTTCTTTTCCGCCATCACGACACGCACCTTGCGCACGTAGGGGCTGGACAGGGATCCGATCAGTTTCATGCGGTCGATTCTATCGACGCGGCCATGAAGGGGGAGTGCCTGGATACGCCCACCTACAATCCGCAACATGAGCCCGACCCCTGTTTCCGCCGCCGCCGCTTCGGCGATTTCTGCCCTTTCCCCCCTGGACGGCCGTTATGCCGGCCGTCTCGCCCCCCTGCGGCCGCTGATGAGCGAGCAGGGTTTCATGCACCGCCGGGTGCAGGTCGAGATCGCCTGGTTCATCGCGCTGTCGGATGCCGGCTTCGCCGAATTCAAGCCCCTGTCGCCGGGCGCCCGCACCTACCTGCTGGGCCTGGTCAAGAACTTCAACGAAGCCGACGCCATCGCCATCAAGGACATCGAGAAGGTCACCAACCACGATGTGAAGGCGGTGGAGTACTGGATCAAGTCCAAGTTCGAAGCCCGCCCCGAACTGCTGCAGGCCTCCGAGTTCGTGCATTTCGCCTGCACCAGCGAAGACATCAACAACACCAGCCACGCGCTGCAGCTGAAGGCCGCGCGCGAGACGGTCATCCTGCCGGCCGTCGACAACATCATCGGCACCCTGCGCAACATGGCGCACAAGTACGCCGACGTGGCCCTGCTCTCGCGCACCCACGGCCAGACCGCCAGCCCGACCACCGTCGGCAAGGAAATCGCCAACGTGGTGGTGCGCCTGGCCGCCGCCCGCGAGCGCATCGCCGCGGTGCAGCTGATGGGCAAGATGAACGGCGCCGTCGGCAACTACAACGCCCACCTGGCCGCCTGGCCCGATTTCGACTGGGAAGCCTTCGCCCGCAAGGTCATCGAGACCCCCGAGCCGCTGGGCCTGGGCGTGACCTTCCAGCCCTACAGCATCCAGATCGAGCCGCACGACTACATGGCCGAGCTGTTCGACGCGGTGGCCCGCGTCAACACCATCCTGGTCGACTGGTCGCGCGACATCTGGGGCTACATCAGCCTGGGGTACTTCAAGCAGCGCCTGAAGGCCGGCGAAATCGGCTCTTCGACCATGCCGCACAAGGTCAACCCGATCGACTTCGAGAACGCCGAGGGCAACCTGGGCCTGGCCAACGCGCTGCTGCGCCACCTCGCCGAGAAGCTGCCGGTGAGCCGCTGGCAGCGCGACCTGACCGACTCCACCGTGCTGCGCAACATGGGCGTGGCGCTGGGCTACAGCGTGCTGGCGTACCACTCGATGGGCGTCGGCCTGGGCAAGCTCGAGCTGAACCAGGAAGCCATCGACGACGACCTGAACGCCTCGTGGGAAGTGCTGGCCGAGCCGATCCAGACGGTGATGCGCCGTTTCGGCGTGCAGGGCGCCTACGAGAAGCTGAAGGAAGTGACGCGCGGCAAGACGGTGAAGCCGGAAGACCTGCACGGGCTGATCCGCTCGCTGGAGATCCCCGAGGCCGAGAAAGAGCGCCTGCTGGCCATGACGCCGGCCAGCTACATCGGCAAGGCCGCCGAGCTGGCGCGCCGGGCCTGATCGCTGTTCGATGGCACTCAAATCCACCATCTTCAAGGCCAACCTCGCGGTCGCCGACATCGACCACGCCTACTACGCCGACCATCAGCTGACGCTGGCCCGCCATCCCAGCGAGAACGACGAACGCATGATGGTCCGGCTGGCCGCGCTGGCCCTGTCGGCGCACGAGCTGCAAACCACCTGCGGCGGCGACGGCACGCTGAGCTTCGGCGCCGGGCTGTCCAACCCGGACGAACCCGACGTCTGGCTGCGCGACTACACGCAGCGCACCCGCCTGTGGATCGAGGTCGGCCAGCCCGAAGAAAAGCCGCTGATGCGGGCCTGCAGCAAAGCCGATGCGGTTCAGCTTTTCTGCTTTGCGCATTCGGCCGACATCTGGTGGAAAGGCATGGAAAACAAGGTCTCGCGGCTGGAGAAGCTGCAGGTTTTCCGGATCCCTTCCGCCGCCTCGCAAGAGCTGGCCCGGCTGGCCGAACGCAGCATGCAGATCCAGGCGACCATCCAGGAAGGCTCGCTGATGCTGTCGAACGACAAGGGCACGGTCGAGATCGCCTGCGAGCGCTGGAAGTAATCCGCTCAGGCGTCGCGCGGCATCCAGGTCGCGCAGTTCCAGCATTGCTCGAACCCGCCTTCGACGTTTTCACCGCAACGCGGACAGGTCCAGCGCCGCTGCGGCAGGGCCTGCAGCTGCGCCAGCAGCGCGCGAGCGGCGTCCAGGTGGCCTTCGTGGCGCAACCAGATCTCCGGCAGGCATTCGCCGGGCGGCAGTTCGCCGGCAGCGGACGACAGGAAGAGGCGCTGGACGAAAGCGCCGAAACCGGCTTCGGTCAGCAGGTCGGCCCAGATGGTCGCAATCGCCGCGTTGGGCGCCTGCATGAGCCGGATCATGGCGCGCCGGGTTTCTCCGCCGGGCCCTCTGCCGCGCGTTCCGCATAACGGTTGAAACGCCAGGAATCGGCTTCGATGGTGATGCGCCGCCAGGTGGCGCGCTTATCGGCGGCGCCCATGCCGGGCCACAGCTGCACCTCCTCGAAGGTGCGGCCGCAGCCCTTGCAGACCTCGTCGCCCTGGCTGGTCGAGCAGATGGCGATGCAGGGGGTGTCGGGCGTGCTGTCGTACCAGCCCATCCACGCGGCCCACGCCTTGGGCGGAAATCCGCGCTCGTCGACTTCGTCCTCGTGGTGGAACACCATCAAGGCGTACACCTCGGCCAGCGCACGGATTTCCGGCGCCAGCGTGACACCGTCCGGCGACGGCTTTTTGGCCCGCCAGTAATTGATGGCGGCCTCGATGTCGGTGATGTGCAGTGCGGCCATGCGGCGCGGGATATCCGGAAAGTGATGCGACGGCAGAGGCGCCGCAGGGGAGCGCGATGATACGCGGCGGTCCAGTTTCAACGTCTGAAACAAATCGCAACATTTCTAGGGTTGCTGCTGAGAGCCGTCGCGCCGGGCGATGGTGTAATAGCGCCACGAAGGGGAGTAGCTCCCGCTCCGTGCCGCCACAGGAGGTGTTTCTCACGAGACATTGGCGGCAAGGGGTATCGGCAAAGTCGTCAATACGAAATCTAATAACAGGATTTCCGGCTCTGTCGGGCATAAAAAACAGCTGCATGACACCGTGCCGAGCAAGACCTTCGATGCGAACCTGGAAAGAGTTCGGTCGAAGTGCGTCTGTAGTTCCGGCTACCCCGTCCTGACGGGGTGCGTCCCGGCTACGCAGCGCAGCCGTTCCTCCGCACTTTTCCCAGGTTGTATTCGAAAGATCGACACAACAACCCGGAGTTAGTGTTCATGGAGTTCATGTCTGCACCCTGGTGGTCCGCCCTGCTGGCCATCATCCTGATCGACCTTGTCCTTGCGGGCGACAACGCGATCGTCATCGCCCTCGCGGCGCGGCGCCTGCCGCAACACCTGCAGAAAAAAGCCATCGCATGGGGCACCGTCGGCGCCATCGTGGTCCGCTCGGCCATGACGGTCGGCGTGGTCTGGCTGCTGAAGGTTCCCGGCCTGATGCTGGTCGGCGGCCTCGGCCTGCTGTGGATCGCCTACAAGCTGCTGGCCGACCAGGGCCACGACGACGGCGAAGAACACGCCACCGGCGCCAGCACCTTCTGGGGCGCCATGCGCACCATCGTCATCGCCGACGCCCTGATGGGCATCGACAACGTGCTGGGCGTGGCCGGTGCCGCGCACGGTTCGTTCGACCTGGTGGTGATCGGCCTGCTGATCAGCGTGCCCATCGTCGTCTTCGGCAGCACCATGGTGCTGAAGCTGGTCCAGAAGTACCCCTGGATCATCCAGATCGGCGCTGCCGTGCTGGCCTTCACCGCTGCCAAGATGATCGTCAACGAAGGCCTGCTGGCGCCTTACTTCAAGGGTGAAGGCACCCAGCAGCAAGTCGCGTACTGGGGTGTCTGCGTGCTGGCGATCGTCGGCGTGCTGGGTGCCGGCTGGCTCAAGAGCCGCCGCGCCGTGCCCGGTGCCGAGCGTGTCGACCAGGCCCGCAAGGCCGACGCCGTCAACCCCACGACCAAGTAAGGATTGTCATGGCCAAGCTGTCTTTGCCCAAGCGTTCGCTCCCGTTGTCATCCCCAACCCCTGAAGGAGTTCCCATGGACAAGATGATCGTGTATGTCGACGACCTTGCGTACGCGCAACAACAGCTCGCTCCGATGGTCGCGTCCCGCGCGGCGGACGGCCCTGCCGGCTGCTGGGTGGTGGTGGCTTGCGCCCCCCGCATGACCCACCGCATCAGCAAGTGGGTGAGCCACAGCGCGCGGGAAAACTGGCGTGGCAAGTGGGCCGACAAGTTCTTCGGCGCGATGATGCCCTGGCTCACCGCCAAGGGCGACACCGCCGTGCCGGTGCTGGCCCAGGGCCCGCTCGCGCCGCTGACCGAAAGGCTGCTGCGCGAACACCCCGGCGCCCGTGTGCTGGACATGCGCCGCCCCAAGTTCGGCCAGGAATTGGCGCCCGTCAGCGACGCCCAGCCCAAGCGCGACAGCGGCAACCGCTGGGCCGTGCCGGGCGCCATCGCCGGCATGGGCGCGATGCTGGTGCTCGCAGCCGAATAAGCGCGCATCGCGTCGGCTGCCGAAGGGGCGGGGAAGGCGACTTCCCCGCCCCTTCGGCTATCCTGCGGCCGATGAAATTGATCCTCAAATGGCTGCTCAGCGCGGCCGCGTTGCTATTTACCGCCTACCTCTACAGCGGCGTACAGGTGCAGGGTTTCGGCGCCGCCATGATCGCGGCGGCCGTCATCGGCCTGTTCAACGTCATCCTGCGGCCGGTGCTGGTGGTGCTGACCCTGCCGGTCACCATCCTCACGCTTGGCCTCTTCCTTTTCGTCATCAACGCGCTGATGTTCTGGGCCGCCTCGGGCGTCCTGGACGGCTTCGCGGTACGCGGCTTCGCGGCCGCGCTGATCGGCTCGCTGATCTATTCGGCCATCGGCCTGGTGATCGAGTCAGCGCTCGGCGGCGTCTTCTCGAAGTCTTGACTCGGCTTCGCGCAGGCGGGTGTCGATGATCGACACCTCCATGTAGTCGGCTCCGCTGCCCCGGTTGCGACGCATCCATTCCTGGCCCGCCTTGTAGCGGTCGACGGCACCCGACCAATCCAGGTACGCGACCTGTGCCTCGGCTTCCGCGCGCAGGGCGCGCAGCGGTTGGCCATTGGCCCGATAGGCCGCCGCCGCCATCTGCCACAGCGTGCCGTCCTGCGGCTGCGTGGCCAGCCAGGACTGCAGCCGGTCGAGCAGGCCCGGCACCTGTGCGCCGTGCTGCGACGCCTGCGCCAGAAACATCAGTTCGGGCCGGCTGATGTGGCCCGGCGGCAGCGGCCCCAGCGCCTCCACCGCCAACGCGCCCTGACCGCCCGCGATCTCGATTTCGGCCGACAGCAGGCGCGCGAGCCGTGCGGCCGGCGCGTCGTCGGCTACCAGCGTCTTCAGGCGCGCGGCGTGGGCGCGCGCGGCCGGCAGGTCGCGGCGCTCCGAATCGGCCAGCGCGGCGGCGTACAGCCCGGCTGCCCGGCGGCGCAAGGGCTGGGCGTCGAAGCCCGGCAATGTGGGCTCGGTCGACCAGGCGCGCAGGGTGTCCACGCCCGGGCGCGACACGATGCGCGAGCGGGCGGAAATCATGGCGTCCTCGATGCTGCCAACCGGCGTGCGGGCCGCAGCGCCCCCGGTCAGCGGCATGCGGGAACGCATGTCGGCGATGCGTTCGCTGTTGAGCGGATGGCTGCGCAGATAGGGGTAGCCGCCGCTGTCGTTGAAGCCGGACGCCTGCTGGAGCTTCTCGAACATGCCGGCGAAACCGCGGCCGTCGAAGCCGGCCTGGGTCATCACCTGGTAGCCGACGCGGTCGGCCTCGCGCTCCATGGCGCGGGAGAAATTGAGCTGCGTCTGGGCCTGCAGCGCGGCGCCGCCGGTGATCATCGCATTGGCCGCCTGCGGGTTCTTGCTGGCGGCCAGCGCACCCAGCACCATGCCGGCCAGGAACAGCGGCGTCGTCTTGCTCTGGTTGGCCATCAGGCGCGAGATGTGGCGCTGCGTGACGTGGCTCATCTCGTGGGCGAGCACCGATGCCAGCTCGTCCTTGGATCCCACCACCGAGATCAGGCCGCAGAGCACGCCCATGTAGCCGCCGGGCAGGGCGAAGGCGTTCACGCTGCGGTCGCGTCCGAGGAGGATGCGCCAGGCGAAACGTTCGTTGATCTCGGGGTTGAGTTCACCGCGGGCGATGGCCGCCACCATCAGGCGGTCCCAGATGCCCTGCACGTACTCGACGAGCACCGGGTCGTCGACGTAGTCCGGGTCGCGGTACAGCTCGCGGATGATGCGGTCGCCCAGCCGGCGCTCTTCGCCGGCCGGCATTTCGGCCCCGTCTCCCAGGCTGGGGAGCTGGCCCCAGGCCGGTGGCACTGCCAGCGGCAGGCACAACACGCTGCACACCAGCGCACGGAAGACTGCGGTCGACGCTCGTGGAAAATACATCGCCGTATGATGCTTTAGCGCCGCGAATGTTCAGCTTTTCGACGGCAAAAAAGGCCATTTCCACAACGGCGATGTCTGAGAAGGAGACCTGGAAACCATGACTTCACTTACCCATTTCGATGCCCAGGGACAGGCCCATATGGTCGATGTCGGCGGCAAGACGCCGACGCACCGGATCGCGGTGGCGACCGGGCGCATCACGATGCGGGCGGAGACGCTGGCCCTGATCGAGTCGGGTACGGCGAAAAAGGGCGACGTGCTGGGGGTGGCGCGCATCGCGGCGATCCAGGGTGCGAAGAAGACGAGCGACCTGATCCCGCTGTGCCATCCGCTGGCGCTGACCCGGGTGGCGGTGGAGTTCGAGACCTTGAATGGTTCTGCTGGCGGCCCGGCAGTCGCCTGCCGGGCTACCGTCGAAACCTTCGGCCCGACCGGTGTGGAAATGGAAGCCCTGACCGCCGTGCAGGTGGGACTGCTGACGATCTACGACATGTGCAAGGCGGCGGATCGTGGGATGACGATGGAAAGCGTGCGCGTGGTCGAGAAGCACGGTGGCGTCTCGGGGAGCTTTGTAGCGTCTGCCTGAACTCGGCCAGAGTCAGCGCCTTGAATCAGCTGAAGTTGGGTGCCAAGCCGGCAGGAACGGCCATCGCAGCCTCGCTCCGGACCATCCGTCTGCGGCCTCACGGCACCGTTGCGGTGCGTGCATATGGCAAAGCAGTTCGAGGGTATCGATTGCTTCTTTCGACTTTCCGTTGAGCCCCAAGGCAAGCGCATAGCGCATCAGCACCGGCGCATATCCGAATCTCCTGGCGATGGCTTGCATGGCCTCAAGCGCTTCCGGTTTCATGCCTTGCGTTGCAGGTGTGCCAATGAAATCCATGTAGTGATCCAGATGGTCCAGAAGCACATAGCCGTCGAGTCCCGGTTGTGGCGGTGTCGGTCCAATTCCGAAACTTTCCAGCCGCGTATCACGCATGCGGATTTCCGCCGAGAGATATTCGGTACTGAGCTTTAAGAAAAACAGAAGGCAGGCGGCCATGAGGGCAATGGTTGCCCAATCACGGCCAGGTTTTTCCAGCGGCGCCGAAGGAACATGTTGCGCCTCCATCACTCCCATCAGCATCCCTAATGGAAGGAGGAGGTATGCATAGTCCAGCGGATATTCAACCATGGCATGCGCCAACATCCCAATGAGCATAGCGGCTGAAACGAGGCCCTCCCGGTGATTAATCGACCGCAGCCGGCCAATCAACCAGGAACACAGGAGACCGCACGCGATCAGACCGATAACAGCGCCGTTCCATAGAAACAAATCGAGTACAAGATTATGCGAGTGCTCAAAATGCTCGTGATGATTGGGAAATTGGTGAGCGACTAGCTGTTGCGCAGAATTGATCTGCATCCAGCCAAAACCGAGCCATGGTTGAAGTGTGAGGGAATGCCAGGCCATCTGCCACATTTCAACCCTCAATCCAGGATCGGCCTGCTCCGCCAAGGACCGGGGATCCCAAAGCAGGACGAGTTTCGCCAGCACTGGAAACGCGAGGCGTAACAGCACACATAACAGCAAGGCCATCAGCATGAAATTCAGTAGCTTCTTGCTGTCGAGCCGCTTTTGCATTGCTACCAAAAATAATACCGCTCCGATTATCTGCAACCAGGCAACGCGCGATCCGGAGGCAACCAATCCGAATCCGATCACGACGATCAAGACTGCAGCCGCAAGGCGACCGATCATCCCGCGTTCGAAAAACCAGGCAGCCGCCGCCAAGCCGATAAAACATACATGGGCAAGATTATTCGGCTGGGAAAGATTTCCGAAAGGTCGTCCGCCAGCAGGCAAATCCGCGAGATACGTCCCCAATCCGCTCAGTCCGAGCCATTGCGCTAATGCGAGCAGCGAAGACACGATTGAGAAAAACAACATGCCGCCGGCGAGATAGTTGAAATCTCCAAGGCGGCCCAATTTCAAACCTGCACGCACCGCCAGCCACGCCAGCGTTAGATAAAAAATGGGCATTACCATGTCGCCCCGGAAATGGACGCGCCCGGTCAAACCCTGCCATGCGCAGGTGGCAGCAAGAATGAAACAGGCCCATCCAACGAGCCGCGACGGCTTCGGCAAGCCCCGTTCGCCGCTAAAGTAGAGTGCTGAAATCAGCACGATAAAAATAGCGATCGTCGCGCCTTCGCCCCACGCCGCAGTCCAAGGAAAATAATGGTTCGGCACCACCCATCCGACACACAGCAGGCTGAGTAAAGCGCGTCGCAGCCGGGCATCAAAAAAAAAGGCAGCCGGAGCTGCCTTTTCTTTTTCGCCGCAAATTAACCGCGGCACGAGCCAGGCAGGTATTTCACAGAAATAGTGCCGCTGCAAATCCAGCGGGAGATGGTTTCTCCAGCTTGGGGAGCTGTGGTGGCAGTAGTAGAGGTAGATGGCGTCAGCGTGAGCGTATTGTTGGGCGATGTGATCTGAGCGATATTTCGAGCCGTCACGGTAATGATGCCGCCGGTACCAGTATTAACGCTTGCAACATACTGCGAAGTACCCGAAGTGTTTTCGCAGCCCCAGTTACCTGCAGTCGGAAGCGAAGCAGACGTTTGCGTGACCTCGGTAATGGTAGTCCGGCAAGAGGACGCAGCCAAAATCAATTCTGAGACCTTAGCACGCACGGTGTAATCCTGATAAGCCGGCAGAGCGACTGCGGCCAAAATACCGATGATCGCAACGACGATCATCAGTTCGATCAAAGTGAAACCTTGTTGCACGTTGCGGCGAATAGAACGGTTCATTTAATTAACTCCTGTTGGAAGGGACCTGATGCCTGAGGGGTGCAGCTTCCATGCCAGTGGCTGAATGCTGAAAAATGCCGGTAACAGCTCGGCCAGGCGCTCTTTCGGGCCAAGACCCGGACAAACTTGTCACCCGCGGCAAGGCTCCTCCGCAAAACCAGGGGCCTGAAGTGACACATTTGTCACTTCTGAGCCCGGATCTCGATCAACTGCCCCTCGACCAACATCCGGACGTCCAGGGCAGGATGCAAGGCTCCCTCTGCCGCCTTCAGGCCTTCGATCTCGGCCATGGTCAGTTCGGCCTCCGCCGGCTTGGTATGGGTGATCCAGATCGGGAAGCTCCCGGGGCGTTCGATCTGGCGCAGCTCGGCGCAGAGGGTGGTCGGGCACAGGTGCTTGCTCAACGCCGCCAGATCGCTTTCGTCGTTGCTGAACGCGGTTTCGATCACCAGCGCTCCGACGTCGAGTCGATTCACTCTCCGCCACAAGGCCGGATTCGGCCCGGTGTCGCCGCTGAATACCCAGGCAGCGGTATTCGCGGAAACGGCGAACCCCACGGCCGGCACCGTATGGTCCGCAGGAAGGATCTCGACCGATTTCCCGGCGATCTCCAGGACATCGCCGATGCCGAAGGTCTGAAACTGGATGAAAGGCGCCTCGACAGAAGGAATACGCTCGAAATTCGGCCAGATGACGTTATTGAATATATGCCGGCGCAATGCGTCCACGGTCTCCGGCAGCCCATGGACCATTAAGGGTTTGGTCCGCGCAGCGCCTACTGCATCGGCCATCAGGGGTAATGCGGCAATATGGTCGAGATGGCTATGGCTGAGCAAGACATGGTCGATGGCCGCCATTTCCTGCAGATTCAAATCGCCGACGCCGGTCCCGGCATCCACGAGCAGGTTGTCATCCACCAGGAATGAAGTCGTACGCCGCCCCTGCGTGATGGCGCCGCAACAGCCTAATACGCGGACTTTCATTCGAATGCTCTTTGATCTGCACCTTTACGGCGCGGTTATTTACTGTCGAAGCGCGTGGCGCCGTCCCACTGCGGGCCCGGCGGCGATTTTCTCGCTTCCGCGATACGGTCGGCGTAAAGGGTCTTGAGCACCGCGAACTCGGATGGCAAACGGGCGGCGGCCAGGTAAAGCGCGGCGCGCTCCCACTCCTGCGTGCGGTACGCCGCCAGCATGTCGTTCCACTCCGGGGGAATGTCGATGTCGTCGGCCTCGACCACCGTGAAGACGGTCACCGCCTGCTGCCGACCCTTGACCATGACGCGGTCGAGTTCCAGCCACGCGAAGTCGTCCGCCGCCTGCGCCCGGGTGCTGTCGCTCACGACCAGTTCCACGCCGTAGGTCTTGCACAACCCCTCCAGGCGCGAGCCGAGGTTGACCGCGTCGCCGATGACGGTGTAGCTGCGACGGATGTCGGATCCCATGTCGCCGACGCACATCACGCCGGTGTTCAAACCGACACCGACGCCGATGGCCGGCAACCCCCGCTCGGCGTGCTCGCGGTTGAGTTCGCGAACCGCGAAGGCCATGTCGATGCCGGCACGTACCGCCAGGCTGGCGTGCGCCGCGGTCGCGACCGGCGCGCCCCAGAAGGCCATGACGCAGTCGCCCATGTACTTGTCGATGGTGCCGCGCTGCCGCCGGATGATTTCCGTCAGCCGGCTGAAAACGCCGTTGAGCAGTGCCTGCAAGGCCAGCGGCTCCATGCTTTCCGACATGGCGGTAAAGCCGCGCATGTCGCAGAACATCACGGTGAGTTCGCGGTTTTCGGCCTGCATGCTGTAGCTGCCGGGCTCGCGCAGCATCTCGGTGACGAGTTCGCGCGGCACATAGGTGCCGAAAAGCCGGGCCAGTTGCCGCTTGGAACGGGTTTCGACGAAGTAGCCGTAGGCGATGTTCAGGGCGAAGGCGGCGGTCACCGTCAATAGCGGCAAGGCCAGCGGCAGCACCAGGCCCTGCGCGCTGTACAGCCAGACGTTGGCCCCGACCAGCGCGCCCAGCGTGCCCAAAGTCAGCAACACGCCGGCCGGCACGCTCAGCAGCGGCAGGCACAGCGCCAGCAATACGCCGGCCAGCAAGGTGGTGATGGCGGTATAGCCGGCCTCGTAGTCGGGCCGCACCAGGCCGCGGCCGTCCAGCAGCATCGACAGGATGTTGGCGTGGGTTTCCACGCCGGGGTAGGCCTCGCCGACCGGTGTCACCCGCAGGTCCAGCAGACCGGGCGCGGTGGTGCCGACGATCACCAGCTTGCCGGCCAGGGACGCGGCGGGCAGCCGGCCTTCGATGATGTCGAGGGCCGGGATGTAGCGAAACGATCCGCCCTCGACGCCGCCGCGCCCGCGGTAGGCCACCAGCGTGGCGGCGCGTTCGTCGACCGGCAACATCTGCGCCTGCGGGGAGCGGTCGATCAGCAAGCCCTCCAGCAGCAGCGGCCGGGCGGCGTCGCGCGGCTGGCCGGGCACGATGGCGGGCAACAGTTCCGGGTGGCCGAGCAGGCTGCGGTACATGCCCAGGGCCAGCGACTCGTAGTACGCGCCGCCGAACTCGGCGATGAACGAGACCGAGCGGACCACGCCGTCGCTGTCCGGCAGCGAATTCATGAAGCCCGCGTGAGGCGCCGCGGCCGCCAATGCGGGGATGTTGCCGCCGGCGCTTCCCCAGCGCTCGGTGCGCAGCGGCGGCGTAGGCTCGGCCTGGCCGGCGGGCTGTCGGGCGATGACCGGCGGGGGCAGCACGCCGCGCAGCACGCCCTGGGTGTCGTTGCTGAAGTAGTAGCCGAGCACCGCCTTGCGTCCGCGCAACGCATCGGCGAAGCGGCTGTCGTAGTCCAGCTCCGGTGCCAGGCGTTTGACGCTGCTGGCGAAGCCCGGCTGGCGGGCCAGTTCGCCTTGCGCCAGTCGGCGCAGGCTGGCCAGGCCGGAGCTGTCGTCCGGCTCGCCGAACAGGATGTCGAAGCCGACGACGGCGGCCTGCTGGCGGTCGAACAACTCGGCGACCAGCGTCGCCATCTTGTCCCGGCCCCAGGGCCAGTGCCCGAGTTCAGCCAGGCTGCGGTCGTCGATGTCGACCACCACGATGCGCTCGTCCGGCGTGCGCGGCATGGTCGCGCGCAGCCGGGTGTCGTAGATGAAATGGTCGATGCGCTCCAGCACCCGCAGCTCGGCCTGCTGGGCCAGCGCCAGCAGGGCCAGCAGCACCGGCGCCAGCGTGAGGACGATGCGCCGGCCGTGGCGCCTCAGGAAACCCAAGACACGCCCCGCTCAGCAGCGCCGGGGAGCACGTGCACGAAGGCCGGCAACTGTCTTCAAGCCGCGGCCAGGGCGAACTGCATGCGGATGCCGGCGAGTTCGACCGTGTCACCGTGCCGCAACACCACCGGCACGTTGCCGACCACCGCACCGTTGACCGTCGGCACCGCGGCGCCTTCGACGTGGGCCAGGGCGAAACCCTGCGTACGGCGGGTGATGGACGCCACGCCGACGCCGGCCTTGCCGATGGTGGTGACGTTCTTCACCAGGTCGACCGACTTGCCCGCGGCCGCGCCCGACAGCACCTTGATGCTGCCCGCCAGCGGCGGCGGCACGTCGCCGGCCATGGCGGTGTCGGGGAAGAAGGTGGGCGCCATCTCGGTGTCGCCGAAAGCAGGCAGGCTGGAGTAGCGGTAGTCCTCGGCGATGGCCGCGGCGCTTGCCGATTCCTCCTGGCCCGCAGGAGAGACTTCGCCCTGGAAATGAAGCTGGTAGCGGCCGATCTCGATCACGTCGCCGTCGCGCAGCACCTGCCGGCGGGTGGGGCGCCCGTTGACGAAGGTGCCGTTGGTGCTGTTGAGGTCTTCGATGACCAGGTCGTGGCCGACCCGGCGCACTGCGGCGTGTTCGCCGCTGACCGCCAGGTTATCGATCACCACATCGCTGTAGGGCCGGCGCCCGAAAGTGGTGTATTCCTTCGTCAACACCACTTCGCGCAATGCGACACCTTCCAGGGACATCAACATCCTCGCCATCGCGACTCCTGCTCCAGATTTATGACCGCGCACCTGCGGCTTGCTCCGCCGGGCTACCCGTGCCGCCAGCGAAAAAATGAGCGCTTGCGTGCAATGGCCTCGCCGTCTGACGAAACCAACAAAACGCTGACATTATCGCGCCCCCCGGCGGCATTTGCCGCACGTATCAGCGACAAGGATCGTGTTTCGAGCGAGGTATTTGCGACGAGCACCGACCTGATTTCTTCGTCGGACAGCATGTCCGAGAGCCCGTCCGAACAAAACAGGTAGAGATCGCCCGGCTCCGGCTGGTGTTCGAAGGTGTCGAGCTCCCCGCTGACCGGGAACCCCAGCGCCCGCGTCACCAGGTTGCGGTGAGGGGCGATACGCGCCTGGTGCGCGTCGATCATGCCGGCGTCGATCTGCTGTTGCAGTACCGAGTGGTCGTGGCTGAGCTGTCGCAACACCCCGCCCCGCAAGCGGTAGCAGCGCGAATCGCCGATGGAGCCGATCAGCACCCGCTGCGGCTGGAACACCCCGAAAACCAGCGTCGTGCCCATGCCATGGCACTCCGGCTGCTGCTCGGCCACGGCCATGATGGTGCGATTGACGGCGGCGATGTGCTGGCGCATGACCCGTTGCACCGTGCGGCTGGTGGCGTCGGCGCCGTCGGTCGCCAGCCAGGATGCGAAATGCTCCTGCAGGTAGGCGCAGGCGATGCCGCTGGCCACCTCGCCCGCGTTGTAGCCGCCCATGCCGTCGGCCAGTACCGCCAGGCCGACCGACACGTCGAACAGAAGTGCGTCTTCGTTGTTGGTGCGGACCCGGCCGGGGTCGGTCAGGGCATGAAATCTGTACTGCATCGGATTGACGATGGTATCTGGCGCAACTACCGCAGGCGAAAAAAAGCCCGGCGTGGCGCATCTATCGAGATGCAACCGCCGCCGGGCCGGGCGCCGTCAGGCGCCGCGATCCGCTTGCGATCAGTGCTTTTTGTTGGCGCGCGCCGCCGACATCTTGCCCAGGCCCACCACCAGCACCGCGCCGGCAACGGCCGCGGCGTAGTGCAGCCAGGGGTTGGCGGCCAGCACGCCGCGCAGGGAGACGTCGCTCATGATGGTTTCGCCGGCAACCCAGCCGATGAGGGCTGCGCCCAGCACGACGATGATGGGAAAGCGCTCCATCAGCTTGATCATCAGCGAGCTGCCGAAGATCACCAGCGGGATGCTGATCGCCAGGCCCAGCACCAGCAGGACCATGTTGCCCTGCGCCGAGGCGGCCACGGCGATCACGTTGTCCAGGCTCATGACCAGGTCAGCCAGCAGGATGGTGCGGATGGCGGCGCTCAGGGTGCCGTACTCCTTCGACTCGCCTTCTTCGTCGTCGCCTTCGGACAGCAGCTGGTAGCCGATGTACAGCAACAGCAGGCCGCCGACGATCTGCAGGTAAGGCAGTTCGAGCAGCCAGGCGGCCACCACGGTCAGCACGATCCGCAGCACCACGGCGGCACCGGAGCCCCACATGATGGCCTGCTTCTGCTGGTGCGGGGGCAGCGAGCGGGCTGCGAGGGCGATCACCACGGCGTTGTCGCCGGACAGGATGATGTTGATCCAGATGATCTTGATGAGCCCGATCCAGAAATCGGGCGTACTAAGCATTTCCACGTTGAAGCTCCTGTTATATGTAGTAATTCACGCAAAGAAGCGCTCCGAAACCAGGTTTCGGAGCGCTTTTTAGTGCGGAGCGCAGTTTAAATGCGCTGAAGCTGACGGACGTGCGTAGTTTTGCGTACGTGTCTGTCGAGGCATGCCCGGCAAAGGAAACCGGACAGCCCTGATTACTTCAGCAGGCCCTTCAGCAGGCGACCCATTTCCGACGGGTTGCGGGTGATGGTGAAACCGCACTCTTCCATGACCGCCAGCTTGGCGTCGGCCGTGTCGGCACCGCCGGAAATCAGCGCGCCGGCGTGGCCCATGCGCTTGCCCGGAGGGGCGGTGACACCGGCGATGAAGCCGACGACCGGCTTCTTCATGTTGTCCTTGCACCAGCGGGCGGCTTCGGCTTCGTCCGGGCCGCCGATTTCGCCGATCATGATGACGGCGTCGGTATCCGGGTCGTCGTTGAAGGCCTGCATCACGTCGATGTGCTTCAGGCCGTTGATCGGGTCACCGCCGATGCCGACAGCCGACGACTGGCCGATGCCCAGTTCGGTCAGTTGGGCCACGGCTTCGTACGTCAGGGTGCCCGAACGGGACACCACGCCGATACGGCCCTTCTTGTGGATGTGGCCGGGCATGATGCCGATCTTGATCTCGTCGGGCGTGATCAGGCCGGGGCAGTTGGGGCCCAGCAGCAGGGTCTTCTTGCCGCCGGCGGCTTCCTTGGCCTTCATCTTGGCGCGCACCATCAGCATGTCGCGGACGGGGATGCCTTCGGTGATGCAGATGGCCAGGTCCAGGTCGGCTTCGACGGCTTCCCAGATGGCGGCTGCGGCGCCTGCCGGCGGCACGTAGATGACCGACACGGTGGCGCCGGTTTGCGAGGCGGCTTCTTTGACCGATGCGTAGATCGGGATGTTGAAGATCGACTCGCCGGCCTTCTTGGGGTTCACGCCCGCCACGAAGGCGTTCTTGCCGTTCGCGTATTCCTGGCACTTTTCCGTATGGAATTGACCGGTCTTGCCGGTGATGCCCTGGGTGATGACCTTGGTGTCTTTGTTGATGTAGATCGACATGACGCTGTTTCCTTACTTGGCCTGAACGGCTGCAACCACTTTTTGGGCCGCTTCGGCCATCGAATCGGCGCTGATGATCGGCAGGCCGGAGTCGGCCAGCATCTGCTTGCCGAGTTGTTCGTTGGTGCCCTTCATGCGCACGACCAGGGGCACCGACAGGTTCACGGCCTTGCAGGCGGTGATGACGCCGGTGGCGATGGTGTCGCACTTCATGATGCCGCCGAAGATGTTGACCATGATGGCCTCGACCT
>Ga0308164_10001225_pt1 | contig 31414 bp, 45 predicted proteins | sample PhyTR2_FD_201031 | JGI IMG/M metagenome (GOLD analysis project Ga0308164, IMG submission 201031) | Phyllosphere microbial communities from UC Gill Tract Community Farm, Albany, California, United States - DLSLT.R2 | ecosystem: Host-associated > Plants > Phyllosphere > Unclassified | place: USA... | reverse complement strand
GCAGGGATTGCGATTTCGCGGGTGCTTTGAAGACGTGAAAACCGGTAGACGAGTCCATCTCGTGACGTCAGGTTTGGCTGCAGGTAGCCAAGTGTTGGCTATGAATCCATAACCACCCGGACTCTATAACTCAGGTGGTTCACCCTCATTTTTGACGTTTTCAGCTTAGGGATAGACATGCACACCATAAGGAAAGTGGTAATTCAGAATTTCAAAAAATTCAAATCTCTCACGCTCGATTTCGAGCCTGGCAAGACCGTGCTGATTGGCAACAATGAGGCAGGGAAAAGCAGCATTTTGCTCGCTCTAGACCTCGCGCTCGGCGGGAGTCGCAATCGCATTGAAGCTCTAGGCGCAGAAACACTGCTCAACAAGGATTCGGTGAATACTTTCCTTGCCGGGGAGAAAAGCCTAGAAAAACTACCTGAGCTGATTGTCGACGTTTTCCTAGAGGAAGGTGACGACGAAAGCCTCTATGGAACCAACAATACTCACCAGCGCCAGACTGACGGCGTGCGCATGATCCTTGCGGTGATGGCCGAGTATGGCGAAGCGGTGCAAGCCATCTTGGCTGATGATCAACCGAACTTCCCATTCGAATATTACGCAGTGCGGTTTGAGACGTTCGCCGGCAGGCCGTACGCAGCATTCAACCGCCCCATTAAGCACATGATGCTAGACGGTTCACGCATTGATGGTGACCACGCATCTCGTGAATACACCCGAGCCGTGTACGCTTTCAACGCACCCGTAGAAGACCGGTACAAGCTTGAAAACCTGTATCGCCAAGGCAAGCAGGCGTTTACAGGAAAACATCTCGCCGCGCTCAACGCTGACCTACCCGCTTATCAGTTTGACGTGCGGAGTAGCGTCCGGTCGAACCTAGAAACTGACCTAATAATCACGGAAGACAATATTCCGCTTGAGAACCACGGCAAAGGAAGGCAGTGCTTCATCAAGACTGAATTTGCGCTGAGCAAGCACAAGCAAGGCGGCTTGGATGTAATGCTCTTGGAGGAGCCTGAAAACCACCTCAGCCATTCCTCTATGAAAGCACTCGTCGCCAAGCTAGCGGAGAACAAGAGCACACAGCTTTTCATCGCAACTCACAGCAGCCATATCTGCTCAAGGCTTGATCTCCGGCATGCCCTTTTGATCGGCCCGAATGCAGCTGCTGGCTCACTTAAAGCCCTATCACCCGACACCGCAGAATTCTTCATGAAAGCCCCGGACAACAATGTCCTGGAGTTCGCGCTTTCGAAAAAGGTGATATTGGTTGAAGGTGATGCTGAATTCATCCTGGTGGAAGAGTTCTACAAGCAATGTACAAATGGGCGTCTACCGCATGTCGATGACGTTCACATAATCTCTATTGGCGGCACCAGCTTCAAAAGGTACATGGAGCTCGCTAACCTGCTTGAAATTCGAGTTGCAGCCATACGGGACAATGACAAGGATTATCAGAAAAACTGCGTCGAAAACTACGTCGACTTCGCTTCGGACAATGCCAAAGTTTTTGCCGACAAAGACAATGACCGTTCAACCTTCGAAATAGGGTTGCACAACGACAACGAGGAAACCTGCAAGACCGTCTTCGGCCCGGGACGAAAAACCCTCTCCCCCTTGGAATACATGCTGGCAAACAAGGCAGAAGCCGCGTTTGAGCTGCTCAAGGGAAAGCCAGGCGAGCTGACCGTTCCTGCCTACATCGCGGAGGCAATCCAGTGGATAAACGAGTGATGTTCGCCGTGGCAGGGTCAGGGAAGACCACCTTGCTCGTGAAGCGTCTGAGCCTAGAAAAACGCGCACTGATAATCACCTATACGGAGAACAACTATCGCCATTTGCGCGATAGCATCATCAAACGGTTTGGCCATGTCCCAAAAAACATCAACCTGCTGAGTTATTTCACGTTCCTTTATAGCTTCTGCTATCGCCCTCTGCTGCAAGTGCATATGCAGACGCGGGGAATCAGCTTTCGAGCTCCGCACGCCCGTACGCTAAAGCTCAAACGGGACAATATGGCGTATTACGCCACGACAAGTGGCAGCGTTTACCACAACCGCCTCGCAAAGCTCCTAGAGACCTTTGATGCAATTCCTGACGTGATGGCGCGAATGGAGCGCTTTTACGATGAGTTCTATGTCGACGAGGTTCAAGACCTAGCTGGCCATGACTTCAACCTGCTAATGGCATTAGCGAAAGCCAAGGTTGAGATGCTGTTTGTAGGTGACTTCTACCAGCATACGTTCGACACCAGTCGTGATGGAAACGTGAACAGCTCGCTACACGCTGACATTGGGAAATACGAAAAGCTTTTTCAAAAGGCGGGCGTGACTGTCGACAAGGAGACATTGAGTCGAAGCTGGAGGTGTGGTGTCACCGTCTGTGATTTTATTCAGACACATCTGCAGATTGACATGCGGTCACAGCATACCTACGAAACCGAAATCATTCCTCTGGCCAATCAAGTGGATGCTAACGCCATGCACGCCGATGGTAACGTGGTGAAGCTGTTCTACCAGGAGCATTACAAATACGGGTGCCTGTCTAATAACTGGGGGGCTAGTAAGGGTCTAGACCACTATAATGATGTATGCGTTGTGCTGGGCGCCACGCACTGGAAGATCTACCAAACATCCTCATTTGCCGCGCTCCCCCCACAGACAAAAAACAAACTCTACGTTGCCTTCTCACGGACACGTGGGAAGTTGTTTCTGGCACCCGAAAAGCTTTTCAAACCATTTAAAAAGGACTAGGTCGTAGCCACGGGTGGTGATGTCTGGCGTAAGACCTTGTCCAGAAAATATGCTCAGTATGAAGGGGAGCCGCTGGGCATGACACCTAGCGTGATCAGTCGAAAGACTGGCCCTGTTCCATCTCCCCCATCCAGCTGTATGTGCCGTTTAGCCAAATGAATACGCTGTTGAGCACCTCGCGCAAGTGCCGGATGTTGATATGCGTAACGTCTGGGAGATGGTCTTTACCACTGTTGGTCGTCGCATACCGAAACGCCATCGAGTCTGGGTCGAGGTTGTCCAACTGGCGAATGAACTCGTGAACAGCAGTAGCGTTGACGTCAGACCGCTCGAGACCCAAGTCCTTGAGCAGATGACGCAACTCCGACCACAGAGGCATCAACGGATGCTTGTCGTAGTTCTTGGGCTCTTTGCCTGTGAGAGCACGAGCACTCTTTAGCATCAGCTTAAACTGCAGCTCCAAGGAATGGCGGTATAGAAAAAGCAAAGGATAAATGCCGCTATCCAATGGCACCTGACGATTCGCCATCGCCTCCACAAGACCGTCGGCGGCATCTTTGTATGCAAAAGCATAGAGGTCGGCACGAAAGTGAGACCAGTTCAGCATCGCGTTGTACTGCCAATCCTCACCTTGGATAAACAGCTGCTGGCCGGAGAAGTCTGCTGGCCACTGGATTGCCTTAAGCTCCGGGTCGAGCATCGGTAGCGATCCGTCATCCATATCACCGCCTCACGTTGGTCAGTCCATGATGTAGAGCTTTACGAATCCGCGCTGGCTACCGGCAATCAATTAATGGCTTTTGACTACCGATACGCGGCAATCCTACCGAGGGCCAGGTCGAACGTCCAAGACCGGGCGGCTTCGTCCTGCTCCCGCCCTAATTGTCGTCGAAACCTGTTTAGTCTAGGAGGCAGCCGACTCCAAGTGATTGGAGGTACCGCTGGTCGGGGTTTGCCTGGAACGTTACTTGATACCGTTGCCATAATGCTTTGCCATGAGTGATCGCGGCTAATGCCTGCACTAAGACTTGAGGATGACGTCCTGATCTACGAACCTACTCAGAAAGGCAATCCCCATCGCCTTGCTGTCAAGCAGCACACATTTCCCAAAACAAGCATTGCCCGTTTTGTTGGGCAGAAAGGCAACGTTGAACTGTTCCTCAAATCCCGAGACAAGGTCATCCAGGCGAAGCCTTCCAATGAGATTTTTTGTGCTGAGAGGGCTTGGGATCAGCAAGCGGAATCGGGTTTCATGAAAAATGTCGAAGACGACTTTCAGGATATTGATGGTCGGATTCTTGATGATGACCTGGAGTCGTTCAAAAAGGCCGACTTAACGGTCATCAACGAGTTCTATTGTCTGTGGAATCTTCGCGCAATCCACAAGCAGAACAGGGTTAATGATCAGTCCATCTACGTGGAGAATTTGCTAGGACTATCAAGTGTGTACACAAAGGATGAGCAAGAGCAGCTGGAAAAAGAAGGCATCAGCACGATCCGAGGAGACTTCAAGATAGCCGGCAGATTTCTGGCTAGTCCGAGTATCAGGCTCCAAGTAACCCAAGCAGCGAAGGCTATGGGCGACTCAAACTGGAATATCCTACGTGCCGTGGAGGGGGAGTTCATCGTGCCGGACAATGCTAAGCGTATGTCAATGTTGCCACTCAGTCCTTCGGCATGCCTGTGGTACGGGCCTACTAAGCCTGTTGCCGCCGTTGAGCAGCTGTCCGTTGGGGAGGTGGCATGGATCAACGAAGCTGCTATTGAAGCCAGTACAGACTATTTCTTTGCTCGTGATCTGTCCCGGTGCCCTGTTGGGGCTGCGTTAGGCTAGGCTAGCCATGGCGGGATTGCATTCAGAGGCAAGGCATATCCATGTTCCCGCTGAGAATTACCCCCGGAACCAGTTCTAGGACGAATTGAGCTGCGCCGGAGTGTCGTTTCATGATTGTTATTCCAAACGCTTCCATTGAGCCATAGGATGTGTACGTTTTGAGCAAATACTTCGATCATTTGACTCAGCAGCTCTACAGCAAGATTCAGCAAGCAAAGGTCTACATCACCAAACACAACCCCACTACCGGCGCCTTGGCTGAAGCGGCGCTGCGGGAATTCCTCCAGGAGCATCTACCTCGCGGGGTAAGCGCTGAGGAGGGCTTCATCATCAGTCCCGATGGTTGGCTGTCAAAGCAGTGCGACATCATCATTTACGATTCGCACCGATTCGCGCCTTTTTATCGAGCGGGCCAATTGGTCGTCGTCCCCACCGAGGCCGTGCTCGCGGTGATCGAGGTGAAAATCTCAATCAACAAGAAAGGGTTTCACGATGTGATCAGATATTTCCAATCATTCGAAGCAGTCAGCTGGAGGTTTCGCACCTACCTTTTCATGTTCAACGCACCTACATTGGGTAGGATCAACGCATGGTTCCATTCCTATCCGCATCCAGGACGTCACAAGAAATTCGACCACGACACTTACCAAGTGTTGCCGGATGAAATCGTTGGTCTTGACTCCTCGTATCAGTTGAGGAAGGGCTCTGTCATCAGCGACAGTGACGGTATGGGGTACTTGTCGTATTTCTATTTGGATCAGCAGGGAAGTGCGATCAGCGCCTTAGAGTTATTTTTCCTTTCAGTCTACGGTGTCGTTGAATCACATCTTCAGGCTCATACTCCAAAGGAGCTGGCCGGGAGAGATCAGTACCATCTACACCGAGCTTCGACCAGCATCTCAGCTATTGACCTTTTCCCGATGTGACTAAACCGAGCGCACATATCCTCAACCGGAGCCGTGTCGCAGGCGGTAAACTTGTGGTTAGTCATCTACGCGCCATAGTCGCCCAACCGTGCTTGTCGGCAGTCCCAGCTTCCGGGAAACCTCCATCTGGGTCAGCCCATCTCGTTCATGGCAGAAACGCAAGTGACCCTATGAGCGCTTTACATCCCCAGATCACTCTCAAGCCGAAAGCCCCTCAGGCATAGCGGCAGCTCCCGCACGGGCAACCTTTCCAACAGTCCGCCGGCAAGCTCGCCCGCGTGACAGCTGTACAACGCACATGTGTCCGGTGGCGCCTCTTTGCCAGGCACCATGGCTCCGACTTTGTTTTGGGCGTTTCTGAGGATGATCACCACCTCATCGCCGACCATGTCGCTGGTGAGATATTCCACAGTGGGAGTTGCTGGCACTCCTGCCTGGCGCCATAGGTCGACGACCACCTGATACAAATTTGATGGCCCAAGGTATCCAAGTGCAGTCTTCCAGAGGAGCGCTTCCTGCAACATCGTCATGCGGCTTCCGGTCATGGATACAGAGTTGCCTGCAAGTGGCTCAAGCTGGCCTGCAGACCGGACGAAACCACAGTGCGTTTGTGCATGCTTGATTTCACTCAGCCCGAGATCTCAAAGAGCGTCTTGCTTGAGATAGGCGTGTACGGTCGACTTGGCCAACCCCAGTGCTTTCCCAATCTCTGCCAGTGAAGCCCCTTGCGATCTCATTCGCTGGGCACTCGCTACATTCTCAGCAGCGTTCGCTTTGCGATCACGGCCAGTCGGAGGTCTCTTCGCCTTCAGCATTTCGTCAATACTTGAGTACGGCCCTCTCTGACCTAACGCCGAGAGCTGGCTGTCAATTCTTCGAATTGTTACTTGGCTCGGCTCTTCTTCAAGCACAGATGTTGCCAGAATGACCAGCAGCCCTACGTCTACGCCTAGCAGCACAGCTATACGGTTCAGCACTTCCACGGTGACCTGAGTCCGTCCACCCTCGATCCTTCCTAGGTAGGAACGATCCACAGTGCTCAAGTCTTCTTGGGACAAGCCTTTGCTAATGCGCACCCCTCGGACGACCTGAGCGAGCGCTTTGTTTAATGACATTCGACATCCTCAACCAATCCGAGGATGTACACATATTGCAGCGTTCGGAAACACGGACTATAGTCCTCATCCGAACGGTAGGCGTACGCGAGAGACGTACTCGGCCACATAGGTGCCTACGGCTAGCCTAAACGAAAGTAAAGCCCGCTGCCCAACGCAGGTCGTTCGTGAGGCTTGTCATCCCTGAGATGGCGCATCCGCTCAGTCGCAGGTGGGGCTGAGCATGACGGCTTTGACATAAGGAATCGTATGAACGGCTCGACAAATGATGGGCTATTAGGCGACGGCGCCGATCTGATGGGCTCCGAGCTCAGCTTGAAGGAGGCCCTAATCGCCGCGAGGAAGTATTGCAAATGGATGCCGCTCTGCGTCGTCGAGGAGTGGTTCATCCTTGACGCCATCGTCACCGACGCCGAGCGAGCCAAAGTAGCCGCCGCAGGCTGCCAACCAATCTTCCTGTTTGCCCACAAAGTTGTGCACGACGATCAGCGGCGTTTCGAACCAGGTCATTGGGTGCGCTCAAGCATGGGCACCGCTTTCAAAGAAGGCTACCTATTCGAAACACGCAACACGGTCTACGTGTTGCTAGGGCCGGGCCATCGCAAGTCTTCCTCCATCGAGGCGATATTTTCCATCTGCTCATGGTAATCAACTGATTAATTACTGGGCCGCCGTATCGACCCAGCGCATGAGGCAACACATGTTCAGAACACAAGACGCTGACCTGATCGGAATACCGGGGATGTTCGGTGAGGGCGTTTCTCAGTGGCATTCCGTATCCCGCCTGCTCAAAACGCATTGGTACCACGTTACCGTTCGAGCTGAGGAAAATGGCCGGAGCACTGAGCTCGCACTGATGATCGATGGGGAGCAAAAACTCCAGCACATGCTGATCGCTCAGGACGCTCAGATCTGCATCACTGACATCCAAGTCGTCACGCCTTCGCACATGAACGCACGGGGCGCTTGGAGCATGGAGCCGCTCGCGAAAGTCACCATTGGCATGGACAGCGATGGTTGCGAAGCCTGCGTGCTTGAGGTGGAGGATGGCGGTGTTTATCACAACTCGCATCGCCCAGGATTCCGTCCTGATTTGCTGACAGACCTCCGCCCGATTTACGTGGCGAGCATGATCAAAACAGCTTGAGATATACCAAGATTTGCGCACGCAGTCAGGAACGCTGATTCCGTGGCGGATTCTTGGTTTAGCTCGATAACAAGGGAGCAAGAACGAATGAAAGCGCATACGGCGAACAACATTGATCTGAAGTTTTATAGCAGGCGCCACTCGGATTTCGACTTGCAGCGGTTGGTACGAGCTAAGGCACATAGCTTTTCAGAGCCTGTCACCGCGTACCTTTGTGGTGTCTTCATTAAAGCGCGCAATGGCGTCGGTGTCGTGTTCGATCATGTCCGGCGAGAGTCCAATGGCCTCTTCGAGGACGGTCATCTGATCCGAACCTCGGACGTGATTTCAGTCCAGAAAGACGGGCGGTTTTGGGTGATGACCACTGAGAATTCTCGGTATGTCATCGCCACGTTCCAACGGGGTAACGGACGCTCGAGCCTCCGTGATTTTCTACGACACTCGAAAGGGCAGCACCATCAATCCCCGTACCGACTGCAGTAGAGGCTCGGTCACTGAAGACGACGCATACCAGAGATCCGGAGACGACATGCCGAGTATGGTCATGAAAGCAGGCGAGGTGATCTGCATTGCGTCGGGCATTTATGAAGGGTACGACAGAACAGGCCCATTCATCGTCGCACAAGACTTCGATCTCGAAGCATTCATCGACAAGGCCAAGGCCACTGTCGAAGAGCCATGGGAAATTTCTGGGCTTATGTATGAGATCCCTAGGATGCTCCTGGGACAGGGGCTAATTACCAAAATGCCCTGCCGTAGCATCTATCTCGGCGCTATCGGGGATTTTGAGCTCGGTGAAGAGAAAGAAGACTTCTGATGGTGCTTCTCCGATATCGATTGTTCGGTACACAAAACCCTCATTAATGCGAGGTCGGTCGTGCCAATAGCGCTTGGAAGTCCCATTCCCCATCCGCCCTAACGGCCGAAGACCAGAAGTCGTACGGGTAATGGGCATGCTCGAGCGAGACGCCCTCACCAACCCTAAAAACTTAAGCAGTCATTCAGGTGCTGATCAGCAGAATGGCGCTATCTGGCGGTAGAGATCTTGAGCTAGACGCTCGGCGATAGCTTGATGACGAATAGCCGCACCCATGCCCGGCGCTGTGAGCAGACCCAACGAGGGCCCCTGGGCTGTGACTTGTGGCGGGAGCGCTGAGGGACTAATTTGGCGAAGACGAAGAATACCGACTGCCTGAAAGACATCACGAGTGGTGCTTGAGACGATTATGAAACGCCCGGGGCCGCCATGGTGTCATAACGAACACTTACGTTATGCAATTCGCCTGCAATCGTAAGCCAATGGGGGTTTTCCGGTAGGTAGGATTCTTCGATGTTTACCATCTGTTACACCTACCAAGAAAAGCGTGTGGTCACGCGTTTAGCCGTGGATCACCTTACGGGTCATGCGGCGGTTTCGTATGCCCTGCTGCACTCTGGCGCAGCAGGAAAAGCGGATCAGCTAAAATGGCCACGCGATCAGCAAGGCATAACAGAGGTCGCTCGAGGGCTTGGCCTGACGAATGTCATATTTCACCGAGCGTTGGGATCCAGGGCGACAAGCTGACTAGACGACTTTAGACGTCGCATGTCAAATTCATGACCTCAGGCTGTAATTGTTATGCTAGCCATTAGCTTTGAGGCCAAGCTTCGCTGGCCCTTGATAATAAAGGCACTGACAATCGAATGATAGGTCGCGTCCTGATTAGTCATATCGAAATGCGCTTGCCACGTTACTGTACTTCGTGAGCCATCTCCTTCAGCCCTTACCTTTATAGCAGCTAGGAAATCCGCAATGCACAGCTCAGCTTCCTCATGACCATACGATAACTCCATCAGGTCGTTATCGATGGACAGAAGCCTTTGACGTACAACTCTTCCATCCGCAAGGATGAGTTTTCTGATAGAGCCGCCAGTGTCCGCAGATTTCCCACCCTCAACAGTACAATGCGCTACACCGCTATGCCATTCGGCGATGCTATTAAACTGCCTAAGGACGTGCCAAATGCTCTGAGGGTCTGCGTCGATGATAGCAGTATGTTTTACTGAAACCACGTTGGTTTTCCTTGTCCTGTTTGGCACACCTGACGATGGCGCAAGCGTGCAGTAGGTTTGATAGAATTAAATAGGCTTAACCGAAACCACTTCGACATACCTGAATTTTTTTCTGGCCAATTTGGTAGCTTCTTGTTCTGCGAGGAGAGTGCTCAGGGTATCAGCCTCATGGGTCATCTCCTCAGTATGCCCTTCGAAATCGTTCCCTACGCGCAGGATGACCCTAAGCCTGGGTGTGAAAGCGTTTGCAGCTTTCTTTTTGACGAAGGGTTTTGCAGGAGGCTCTACTACGGATTCTGGGACAGGGTCTGGTGCGTCTACAGATGTGGCCGGCACAGAAACCTCAACGCCGCCGAAAAGCGCTTGCCTCATTTCTTCTTCTGTAAGTTCTGAACTCATGTGATGTCTCGGACTGCTTAGGGTAAAGATGCTTATGCCACTCTACCAGATTGGTCAGGTTAGCTAAAGTTCGGGGGTACGAAGTTGCTTATCTTCGTTCAAGTAATACGCTGCAATTGGTCGTCCTTACCGTTACTCCAGGTGTGCGGCTTGGAGTTAGACGGGCTGCGTCGAACAGCTGTTGTAAGCCGAGCCATTGCATGTCGCCGGCCTATCGGGCTTCGATCTTCCGTTCTTCAGTCTCATTGGCCTATGAGCCTTGCGGGCAACGACAGAATTTGTTTTTCGCGAACGCGGAGCCGTTGCTATGGATTCTGGTGACATCTGCAAAGTGTGCTTACGAAAATCCACCTGACAATAGAATGATCGCAGACTCTGCTTCTCAATCAGCAGGTGACAAAATGCCTGCAGATGAACGCTCGAGATTATTTTATAAGAGTATATGCTTAGTGCACGTCCCTAAATGATCAAGAATTCAAAAATGCACATATGCTGAGAAACAACCTAGTAAAACCCACAGGCTGCCAAATATCCACGGTGTGCGCATCGAAAAGGCAAGAGCTTTATTATTCCCGTTCTTCATTGTTTCTCTATGATGAAAGAGAGGAGCACCATCGCGATCAGCACTTGCGAGCGGTTCGTTACGCATCATGAATGTTTGCTTGGCATACCAATGGTCGATAACGTTGTAAGACGATTTTAGTCCTGGCCAAGCCTGAATCGAAAGAGCCAATCCAAACACGGCTAAGAGAACGGGTAGCACCAGTGTGAAGAATTTGCCCCACTCTGAATTCAGGTTCGCCATAGTTGACGCGTAGACAACAACCAAAAACGATTGCGCGCCTAGGTAAGCATTGCTGCGGTCGGACAGAACAGTTGTTTCACATTGAATTTCGTTCCGGTAGAAATCCAGTCGGTCGCGTACCGTCACGAATATCTTAGATGAGTCTTCAGGATGTACATCTTCGGGGGTATCACCAGTAATGATTCGCTTCAATGATCCATTCCTTGCAAGCTGAGGCGAGATAGCGCCTACCCAAAAATCAAGTCGCTCTGAAGCCCCGAAACCTGCATCAAGCAGGCGCTCCACTACGAGTTTTAAGCGTCACCACTGTGTTGATGCAGGCTCTAGAGTAACAGCTTGAGCACGCGACCTTTGTAAATCGGCGGAATGCCCCCGGTTAGGGACATTCCTTGCCGCTCGGCTAACGATCCACATTTCCAGTATGGCCGCGAATTCAGACCACAGCACGACATTCAATGAGCTGATCAAGTTATCGGGGGTTTGGCTGGTCATCCATTTCAGCGTTGTCGGGATCGATATCAGGTACGCCCTTCTCGTAGGGATTGGTTGACTCATCACTTGGCGCATTAACTTCGTTGTTGGGCAGCTCATCAATGCCTGCCTCATCACTCGGATTCAAGTCAGTACGGCCAGGGCTGAGAGGATCAGTATTTCCAGGCGGGAACTGGTTACCATCGGCTATATCATTCAACTTCGGATCTGACATGTTGCCTCCAATGAAAGCTTTTTACAGGTTTGAGGTGATTGGTTTCAGCCCTTGCTATGGCTATCAGATGTTGGGGGGATAGCAACACCTCTTGGCCCCGCGATGCCCCAGATAGCGAGTCCAACAACGGGCAATATGAAGATCAACACCGTCCAGCCTAGCTTCGTACCAGAGCTTTTGGTGCTTCGCCACACGCTTGTCAGTACCCAGACGTCTAGCAGCAAGACGATCACAGCAGACGCCGTCCAGAAAATTGAGGTTTCCATGGTTCATCACTCCTTAGGGATCACCTACAGGAGAGGGACATCGGTCTGCGCAAGTTCCCGATCATTTCAGATTGACGATTAACCGTTCGTTCCTGTGCCCGGCAGGCAGGATCAACGGAGCTATCTGCCTATACCTCAACAGCGCCAATGTACCTTCGAGAAGGAAGATGCCCGCGTTCTACCAGTCACTGTGCCTATGGGTGCTGATAGCAAGATTTTGATACGCCCTCAAATTCCTCCCGATAGTCATCGCGATGGCTCATACAATCGCATGGCTGGACAGATGATAGGAGGCGGCGAATTCGTCGGACGCCGAGCATGGTACAGATGCCCCGATGTTGACGGAGAGAAAGCCTATCAACTAACCTTGATTGTTCTTGTGTAAGGCTTGTGGTGAATGTCTAAAGGGCGTAGCGGGCGTGCTGGCTACACGTGGTTCCAGGAGGGTTCATGTCGCTACCGATCACTGCTAGACAGCTAAACGCTCTTCGAGCTTTACACAGAGCGAATCCGGATCTGGGGGAGCTGGCTAGCGCGGTTGCATTAGCTTTTGACGCGTCAAAAATCGACAATCCAGAGCTTGCCAGATTGATTTTGGAGCAGACGTGCAGACGTATTGTGAGCGGTCAACCGGGAAGCTGCGAGGTCATGGTTCAGCATCTTCAACATTTCGGTAATCTCGAATGCTTGTCGTCCGAGCAGGTCATCGAGTTCTCAACCCGTATTCGGAAGCTGGCCTGAGGCCGTAGGTGCCAACTTAGAAGGCGGAGAGATCCGAGCTACGCCACTTCACTTCCGATATTCCAAAGCGCTCTGCCTCAAGCCTCGACGTCTTTTTAGTTTTATCACGAGAACTTCTAGGGATGTACCCGAAACCGGCATCGCAGCTTGCCCAGTGCCATGCGGCAACGATGTCCATCTTATCGGCGCGAACCACGAAGCTCTTGGACTGACCATGGATGATGTAGTCTATGATGTACAGATGGCTTTTCATCTATAGGGCCCCTAAAAGCATGACTAGGCTTACTGATTTTCGCCGCATCAAAAGATTCCCTTTGCGCCAATGCATTCGTCCAGATACTTCACTGCAAGAATCAATTTGAACTTGCCTATGCCGAGTCGCTCAGTGTGGAATACACATGAGTCTTATCTGCAGAGGGAACAGGCGTGGAAAACTACCATATAACCACCAGCACCGATGGTTGGGAGCTGAAAAAACAGGGCGCTACTCGGGCTTCGAAGACAGCCGAGACCAAGGCGGAGATCGTGAGATTGGCCGCTGAGTTTCTCGCTGGAAAAACCGCCTCTCTAAAGATTCATAAGGAGGATGGCACGATTCAGGAAGAGCGCACGTATCCTCGTAGCGCCGACCCCACGAAATCCAAAGGCTAATACCTTGGAGCGATCCATGGATGATTATCAAAGTGAGCTGCTCAGGATCACTGAATACATCAAGGAGAATTCTCTGCTGCTGTCTACTGCAGAGTCATGCACGGCTGGCCAAATGATATCCCTACTGGCCGCTGTGCCTGGGGCTGGCCAGCTGCTGGAGAGCGGGTACGTCGTTTACTCTCCCGAAGCCAAACAGCGGATCCTGCACGTCCAAGCTGAGACCATAAATCGATATGGCCTCACAAGTGAACAGGTTGCCGGCGAGATGGCGTACGGCGCCCTTACTGGCGGGCCTGCTACAGTGGCGATAGCCACTACTGGGGTGGCTGGCCCCGATTCTATAGAGGGGATTGCGCCGGGGACAGTATGCTTTGCGTGGTTGTTCGCGATGAAAGATCGGTACGTCAGTTTTACTGATACTCATCATTTTGAAGGTGATCGACTCGAGGTGCAGATCGCCGCTTCACTTTACGCTTTGGAGCAATTACAGCCGCTCCATTGTAAAGCGCTAAGTGGCAGTGGCCTTTGAGTCGTAAGGCCAGTTAGAAAATTGCCGGTAACGCCCCTATGACTGGGTATCGCTACCGGTACCCCGATTTACTGACCGGCATCGCGACCAAGTGCTTGGTCAGGCTTTTGGTTTGACGGGAGTATGCCTGCCGCTTTTCCGAAGCTGATGAGGTCTGTTTCGATTATCCGCTCGTTGGTATCTAGCGGCGCTTCCTCAACGCTCCGGGTCTCGTCAGCACCAGGCTCAGGCTCCAGCCACATTTGATAATTCTTATCAAAATATCTTACATTTCTGCGTACGTCTGACGACCATGCATTAGTCCTTTCGACTCCAAACTCTTCCCCTTTTTTCGCGACCGCTTGGCATCTCGTCACGTTCCTGCCGTATCTATCTGCAACCTTCAGTCGATAGATAGGTCGATTTCTTACCAACCCTGTACCAGAGTTCTGATGGCAGCCGAGGGCGTCTCATGATTGGAATCATTGTCCCCGCACACAACGAAGAAACCACGATAGGCCATTGCATCGAATCCTTGCTGGCTGCCGCAGCGCATCCATTGTTGCAAGGTGAAGACGTCCGAATAGTGATCGTAATGGATGCATGTACCGACGCTACTAGAGACGTAGTAGCTGATTACACTGTGCAAAGCATCGAGGTAAATTATCAGAATGTAGGCAGCTCTAGGGCAGCCGGGGCTGACTTGCTGATCCAGCAGAGTGCGCGATGGCTAGCGTTTACCGATGCCGATACGGTAGTGCCGGTCTCATGGCTGGTGGATCAGGTTCGCTTCGAAGCCGACGCGGTCTGTGGAACGGTAAAGGTAGATGACTGGTCACTCCATTCTGATGCTGTGCGCGAGCGCTATGATTCGCTCTACACTCCTATAGAAGGTCATCAGCACATTCATGGTGCAAACTTGGGCGTCGATGCGCGAGCCTATCAAAGCGTAGGGGGATTTAAACCTCTGAAGGCGCATGAAGACGTACACCTAATCAACGACTTGAAGAATGCCGGGGCCTCTATCACTTGGACGACGGTGAATTGTGTGACCACCAGCGCCCGCTTGGATTGTCGGTGTAGGGAAGGTTTTGGCGATTATCTTCGTTCATTGGCGCTTAACCCCATCTTGGCGACTGCTTGATTGCTAGGCGGTAAGGCGTTGGAATCTAGGTTAATAACTGCTGGATGCCACTCTGGGCACGCGCCAGGGCGTCGAACTCGCGTACAAGCGTAACGTCTCACCCCTTCCAATAGATAGCTTTGATGAACCTCATTGAGAAAAACATTGGAACGTCAAGCTCATTACCGTTCGTCTGCGCCTTCCAAATCCGATGGATAAACTAGGTTTTGGCATGGCTCTCAGGCCATGAAGGCTCTGCTGTGCTTCCTCCTGCTGCACGGAGCGAAGCAGCGTCTAATCATCTAGAAAAACGCCTGAGGAAATGACTATGTTCTTGCACAACAAGCGTCTCCAGTACACCGTTCGTGTCGCTCAGCCTAATCCTGGCCTCGCCAATCTATTGCTTGAACAGTTTGGTGGCGCCCAAGGCGAATTGGCGGCTGCGGGACGATACTTCACTCAAGCATTGGCCGAGGATGATCCAGGCCGCAAAGACTTGCTCATGGACATCGCTACTGAAGAGCTGAGCCATCTCGAGATCGTCGGCTCTATCATCGTTATGCTTAACAAGGGCGCCAAAGGCCAGCTGGCTGAAGGGGTAGAGGAAGAAGGTGAGCTGTACCGTTCCCTGAACGGCGCTGGCAACGACTCCCATATCACGAGCCTACTGTACGGTGCCGGAGCACCGCTGGTTAACTCGGCAGGCGTGCCTTGGACTGCTGCCTACATTGATACCATTGGTGAGCCAACCGCAGACTTCCGCTCGAACATCGCAGCCGAAGCCCGTGCAAAGATTGTCTACGAGCGCTTGATGAATGTGACTGACGACCCAGGGGTGAAGGAAGCTCTTGGTTTTTTAATGACCCGTGAGATTGCTCACCAATTGTCATTCGAGAAAGCGCTGCACTCTATCCAGCCGAATTTCCCACAGGGCAAGCTTCCAGGAATGCCTGAGTTCACCAATAAATACTTCAACATGTCTGGAGAGCCAAACGTCCGTGGCCCATGGAATCAAGGGGATGAATGGGAGTACGTTGAAAGCCCTGAGCCAGCAGTGGACGGCGGGGATGGTCTGGCGTCAGTGACTCTGTCGTCTGCTGACTTCGACGTACTCGAAGCTATGAAGACTCGTACCATGTCAGATCCGTCCAGCAATCCCGTTACTGGCGCAGACCTAGGCTCGGGTCTTGCGCAAGATAAAGACGCTTAACTGATAGGCCCGCGTGCTTTCACAAGTGCGCGGGCTTTGAAAGCACAGCCGTGAAGAATAATGTTTCAAAGCTTATGTTTTTCCCCGCAGATTGATAAACCTAATCTTTTCACCTCAGAAGCGGCATTGAGCTAGAGGCCCAGCAGGTCTTGAGAGCCCAGCAGGTATCAACGGGCAGTCCATATTTTCGCAGTCCACCACCTAGAAATATATAAATCGTACGTTTGCAGGATACGGCGCGGCGGATCCAGAAGCAGTATGCCGCGACACATATTGACTCAGATTCACGTCTACGCTGTATGAGGATACGCTACCCTTCCATCGTAACAGTGGACAAAAAAAATCAGGACTTTTGAGGTGAGCAATGCTTTCCCATCTTGAGCTACGCCATCTGCTCGAATCCGCATTCCTTCCCACGGAATGCAAATGCACTGTCAGTTCAGACAGGACTATCAGTATCCAGCTGATCAATCCCAGAACACGTAAAGTTGAGGTCAGCAGAAGTGAGGTTCCCATCGGTGGCCTAACCTCGAGCAGAGCGATAGCTAATCTCGTTGCAGAGCTCAAGGAAGAGCTGCGCATTTGGCCAACCGCTCATCAGGATCGAAGGCAAAACAGACGATGATGCGCGCGTCGTTGCATCAAAGCATGATAAAGCGACTGTCTTCACTGCAAACAAAGCGTAGTGGGGCACCAGAGGCGTTTGTTGGGCATGTGAGCAGGAGATGGTCACTCCGCAAAAACTCGCTGCGGCAGAAAAGCTCGAAGCTGTACGTGAGCTCAAGGCAGCAGGTCTTTCTCAGGCGGAGGTGTGTCGAAGTTTGGAGTTACCCAGAAGCACTGTTGGGCGCCTTTGGCACGCGGACGATTGAGCAGAACTACTTCGACTCAAGATGACTGACGCCAAAGCTCCGTAGGTTCTGAACGAATGTCCTATTGAATGGGCAAGACAACATTGAAGGTCGTCCCCATATCATCCGTAGATTTAGCTTCAATGCATCGTCCATACCCGGCGACATGCTCCGATGCGATGAAAAGCCCGAGCCCTTGCCCTGCTGCGGGGCCCTTCTCTACTGCTGGGTAAGTCGACTGACGTCCACCAAAGGTGAATAGGTGAGGAATGGCATCGGCGGGTATCGTCTCACCAAAGTTATAAACAGAGAAAACTGCATTGACGCCAACCCTTTGCAGATTCACGTGGACTGGTCGCTTCAGATCACCGTGTCTCACCGCGTTCCCAACGAGATTCGGAAATACTTGGGCCATGCGTGAAACGTCTAAACGTCCTGTGATTACATCGCTGTGATCGTACTGAATTTCTGCACTAGGAAATGCTGTCCGAGTCTCTTCAATGATAGAGATGCAAACGATGTCTAGTCTGGCACTCTCTGTTTGGATATTCGTAAAGCCAAGGTAGGCCTGTGGTTGGCTCCCGAGATCGTGTCAGCTTGTTTAGCATCCTTAGCAAGGGATGTTTTTGCCTGTTGAACAAATTCAAGACTACTACCTGATTGAACTTCCTTGTAGGCAATGGATTCCACTGTTGACGCTACTACCTTTCAGCTCCCAGCACCGCAGCTGACCTCCTCACCTGAATCAAGGGCTGAACGTGACGACACCAACGCATAAGACCTCTCTTCGCCGTGCGATCACCGGCCCAATGCTGTTCCTTTTTATTCTTGGAGATGTTCTAGGCGCAGGGGTTTACGCACTCGCCGGGACGATTGCAGGAGAGGTAGGCGGAGCCATTTGGGTGCCACTCTTGGTGGCGCTGTTTTTTGCGATGTTGACTGCTGGCTCCTACGCGGAGCTGGTAACGAAATATCCGCATGCCGGGGCAGCGTCCGTGTTTGCTGAAAAAGCCTTCAACTCCCCGCTCATTTCCTTCCTCGTCGGCTTTTGCATGCTGGCCGCTGCGGTGACAAGCGCTGCGGGTTTATCCCTAGCGTTTGCGGGTGATTACCTAAAAGCTTTCGTCGACGTATCCCCACACATTGCTGCGCTGGTTTTCCTGCTAGCGATAGGAATACTCAACGCGCGAGGCATCAAGGAATCTCTCGGAGCCAACCTGGTAATGACGGTAATTGAGCTGTCAGGTCTGATTCTGGTAGTTGTGGCAGCCGCCTGGTTTTTCCGCACAGGCGAGGCAGATTTGGGTCGCACAATGTCGTTTAAGCCTGGCGTGAGCCCGATGCTTGCTGTGTTGGGCGCGGCGTTGCTCGCCTTCTATTCGTTCGTAGGATTTGAGACTTCCGCAAATTTGGCAGAAGAAATCAAAGACGTTCGTAAGGTCTATCCTCGGGCTTTGTTCGCGGCGTTGTTGACGGCTGGTGTCGTTTACATGGCAGTGGGTGTGGCAGCCTCCTCAGTTCTATCCACGGAGCGGTTGCTGTCCACGTCGGCACCGCTACTTGAGGTCGTGCGAGTATCGACGTTGAATATTCCACCGGCGCTGTTCTCATTCATCGCACTGATAGCAGTCGCCAACGGCGCGCTTTTAACCATGATCATGGCCAGTCGCTTGACGTATGGCATGGCCAACCTCGGATTGCTTCCGGGCTTTTTAGGTGCGGTTCTGCCGAAACGGCAAACCCCATGGGCGGCAATTATAGCAACCACCGTGCTGGCAATTGCCCTAACGCTGACGGGCACCTTGGCAACACTGGCGCAAACTGTCGTGTTGCTCTTACTGTTCGTATTTCTCAGCACAAACGTTGCGGTGCTTGTACTGCGGCGCGACGTAGTCGAAGAAGGTCACTTCCGAGTCCCCACATTTGTTCCGGTGCTTGCCGTTGTCTCGTGTCTGGTGCTGCTCAGTCAGCAGGGCTGGGAAACCTGGCTGCGCGCAGGGGCATTAATCGTCGTGGGAGTCCTGCTGTATGGTTGCTCCCGCATCAACTTGTCAGCCATTAGTAAGCCTGGTTAGCACAGCGATTGCACCACGCAAGGCTCACGCGAGCCTTTCTCTATCCGCGATAGATTAGCTTCTCTAGTCACGGATCAACCAGTGAGCAAAATTATCAGCGCGGATGACTTGGGAATCGACCTTGAAGGTGCGAACGAAGCCGAATTATTCAAATGGTTGATCGCAAGTTTCATGATGGGCAAGAAAATCCAGGGGCTGACTGCCGCAAAGGCGTATCAGGTTATCGTCGAGAAGCACAATCGGGATACGCCGCACAAATTTGCCAGCTGCACTCACCGTCAGTAGTCGTGATGCTTGGTCAGGCTCACTACGTCCGTTATGACGAGCCCACCGCGTCGCGGTTATTGGCATTAGCTAACGAGGTGAATGCCGAATACGACGGAAAGGTCAGCAACATTGTAGCGGTGAGCGCTGATCGTCACGCGTCGGGAAAACGCCTGGCTGAATTTGATGGAATAGGGCCGAAAACCACTGAGATCTTTATGAGAGAACCAGCCGCAGCGCTGTTCGCACCCTCCTAGTAACGCCTCACTTTCACTGCCTCCCGGTTCCGTGTAGAAAGGAGAAAACATGACAATGCACAGGCTAACCGCGCAGGGCTTGCAGCTGAACGTTTCGATTTGCGGCCCAGGAGCACGCGCGGGACTACGTTAGGCGGGTGCCGGCTCAGATGGATACGTCCTATCGAAGGAAGATCAATTCCAGGCTTGGATGGCATCAATAAGTACACAGAGCCAAGCTCAAATCGGCGCGATCTTTGATCAGCTGTTGGCTCTGCGAGGGAGCGTCAATCGTCTCCAGCAGATGGAGGATGAAAGACTAGGTACGCTGCTTGGCCACCAGACCGTGGATGTGGACGGTACTTTCCTATTGGTTTTTCAGAAGCTTCAAGACAACATCGCCGATATGGAGGAGGCTTTGGCCACCATTGCGGAAGCCACAGGCGATGCACCAAAATTTTAGCACATCGTCGATGAGGCAAGATTACATGCCATATCGCTTGTTCCCGCCAGAAGTAATGCAGTACCGACCACCGCGAGGCCCGATGCACACGTTGCCCGATGAGCAAGGACAGGACGAGCCGTACGCAGGGCTTTGTTGGCGAGCAGGCTGTCCTGGCTGAGCCACTGGTTTGGGTTTCGAAACGACGTAGCAGCCCGATCCGCTGCACAGGCTTTTTGCTGAAAGCCATTTCGAAGACTGACCATCAATGCTGATGCGTGCCCATTCATTCCTCGTCTCGAAGACCTGAACTTTTTCCCCGCGCTTCAGTTTGGAGATGACCTTTCCGCCTGGTTGATCCCTGACATTGAGATTATCAGCGCTCACAAAGTGCTCAGTCGAAGAGACAGGGGCCGGCGCTGAGGACGGGGTCGGCGAAATCGACCCTAGCGTACTTGGCGTGCTCAGGGCGCTTGGCTGTACCGGGGCAGGAGGAGTGTCTTTCTTCCCCATTGCCCATAGGACGGCAAAAAGAATCAGGAGCGGGACAAACCATGATTGGGACTTCTTGCGCATATCTATTGCTCTCATTCGGCACGCATTACAACGGCTGGCTTCCTGACCAACCTGACGTCATCACCTATTGCGAGCTTAGCCAAGCTTCCACTTTTTGCAGCCTGTCCATTTCCGAAAGCTTAGGCTTGCCGAGATCTAGTACCCCAGGCAGCCGCTGCGTAGCCTCAAGAGAAGGAAACCATTCGGCGACCTCCACGTTGCGGTGCCTTGAATCACTGATCGCTCGTTTCACTACCGTGTCTGGTGCGCGGAAAAAGCCTCGGTCGGGATAGATGTAGTGAGTGCTTAAACTGGCGGTATGACTGTCTGGCGTTATCGCGGGCAGAAAGGGATTGACGACCCTCGAAGGTCACAACTGCAGAATTTCCTACGAGAGCCGGTAGCAGGATTTCTGGCATCGGTCTTGCGGCTTGGCACCTGGTGTTATGGGGCATCGGCACAACGCCTCTCGGCTATATGGCCGCAGGTCGTGATTTCGGAGTATGGCTCACTGGTTAGAAAGTCAGCCCCCCCATTTGACCCGGATCTTCATAGACATCTCTTTCACAGTGAGCGATATCTAGACAATGATCTTGGCAACTGGACACATTACGGAATAGCCGGTTTGGCCGTTCGCGACTCAAGCTCTAGCTGTCTGCGCCGATATCTCCGCAAACATCATGGTTTTTAAAGCATGCCGAAACGTACCCGTTTGTTAGTGATCTTCCTTGGCTTGAGTCTGTTGCTTTACCTGTCGCTCAAGGTCGATTGGTCAACCCACGGTCGCTACTACCGCGATTATCAGCAACTGAACGCTTTGGCGAGTAGGAAGGATCAAATTGACCTTGCAGTGGCCAGATTGCAGGAACGCCATGGTAAAAATGCCGGCATGACCTACAGCGTTAGCAGCAATTTCAACGGTAGCTTTAGTCAAACTTTGCAGGTGACGCGCAATTGCGGCCCGCTAGACAGTGGAAAGCTTTTGGACGATGCGAAGCAGTTTTTTCGCGAGGTTGGACTCGGCAAAGTCGACCGCATCGAATACCTCTATGGGTGCGATGCTCCGCTTCCATTCGGAATGGTCGTGGATGCTTTCAATCTGACGTTCAATGCCGCACTTCAGGAGCATCCTTGGTGTCGAAAGGTTGCTACTACATCTAGCATCGACATACCTGGTTCGGTGACTCAAATATGGGCAGACCGGGCCGCTGGGGCATCCGCTAGGTTGAGCCTTGACGAAGAGGGCGTCATTACTAAAGGCAGATGGCTCGACGCATCGCTAGCTTCGGTAGAGAAAAAATATCAGTACCAGATAATGGTCTGCATGACTCGCAGCGCAATACGGGTTCTTGAGCCATCGATAAGCAGCGACGAGATGAAGTCATTAATGAGGAAGATCTGGTTCAGCCCCACGAAAAGTGGTACGACGGACGTCGGCCGCTATACCTTCGATAGCCAGACAAACCCTCTGAGCCTTTCGATTACTCGGGTGCGCAAAGATTAAATTTGACCGATAACCGCTCTGCTGAGGCTGACTGCGCAATCAGCTGCAAGCGGAGCGCGCATGCCGAAGGCCGACAGCCAGAAGGATGGACGCCCGCAGAGCCAAGACAACGGCTCTACCGTTGACTTGACTCACGACAGCCGTCCCCGCACGTCGCCTTCAGATAGTCCCAGACACCTAGATCAAGAACTGCGTGTACAGTTAGCTTCGGTCTACTTGCAGTTACCTGCCTTCCGGAACCCAGCAACCTCTGCGTCTGACTCCGACCTGAACGTCACTCTGTTCTTAGCAGACACTTTGTCATAGCTGGGGCATCCGCTAGGTAGGTGATACACATGGCTATTCCTGTTGCCAATAATCACCCCCGTCGAAGCGGTACTGATGACCTCAGGGGCGGACGCTGACTTCGTTACCCTCTGCGGTATCGGATTCACGATCCCATCACCAGCCGGTTTGTACCCCGGCGTCCATGAGCGCTCGCCTGTCACGAATGGATTTGCATGCCCCATGATGGCTGCAATCCGTTTGTTGCGCTCTTGCTCCCAAGGCGTGACTGGATACTGCTTGTCCCACGCCATGAGCAGCTGTTGCTGCTGTCGCGACATGTTGAGTTGATACCGATCAAACATGTAGAAGGTCGTTCGAGCGACAAGACCTTTCACCTCATCACGGGGCTCTGCAGCACGCTGATCGAAGTCAACCTTGGTCTTGCACTGACCGTACTGCGGAGCCACACTCGAAGCCATGCCGTAGTTAAAGTTGCTTCGATCACCGTTCACCTCACCCACAGACGGGTAGAGGTTGAATAGGTCTGCTTCCATGGCGCGAAATATTGGATCGTCGTCGACACAGTGCTTACGACCTCCCTTCTGCCAGCACTGCCGCTGGTGCCCGAATGTCCACGCGGGGACTATATGCTCCCATTCAGTGCGCTCTGCGCGAGTCTCCTGTTTCCTGGTCTTGAGTCCGCAGGATTCCGCGTCAATGCGACCTCCAGACTTACCGACCCACGTCCATTTACAGCCGCAGTAGAGTTCGCCCATCGCGCTATCAGCTTGGTCAAGGTAGACCTTCTGCTTCGCGACAATCTTTGCTTCGGTAAAGGTGGCGGGAGGGGTAGCAAAGGCTTGAAGGTTGAACGAAAGGAGGATGGCTAGAACGGTAAATAGGTTTTTCATGGGAACGGCAATGACTGAATGAGCAGCGCATTGTACTGACGTCCGCCAGGGATGCCGAAAGCTTATTGCTGTGGCCATGGTGCCCAGCGGATCTGCGACGGCCAAAGCCTTGGATTACAGCCTTAAACGCTGGGTAGCGCTGACGCGCTACCTGGACAATGGGGCTGTGCCAATCGACAGCAATCAGGTCGAAAACCAGATTCGACCGTGGGCCCTTGGGTGTTCAAACTGGTTGTTTGCTGGATCGCTACGCAGCGGAAAACGGGCAGCGGCGATCATGAGCTTGATCCAGTCTGCACGCATGAACAGGCATGATCCGTATGCGTATCTCAAAGACGTTCTGACTCGTCTGCCGACGCAGCGGTCGAGCGATATTGCCGAGCTTCTGCCGCATAGATGGACGCCCGTTTAATCACGCACTGTTTTCGGGCTGATGCTTATAGCATCTAGCGCAGATTAGACATGCTCAAAAAACATTGCTTAGCAACCATCCGATCAAGCCACTGCCCAAGACAACCAACCAAGGAGGGGCCTTCCAGAACATTAAGGCAACAAGGGCTATAAGCGCCAACCCGAAGTCTTGGGGTTTTACTATGGCACTCGTCCAGACCGGGTTGTACAAGGCCGCCAAGAGAAGCCCGACCACTCCCGCGTTGACTCCTGAAAGCGCTGCTTGGGTGCGAAAGCTATGCCGGAGTTGCTCCCAGAATGGCAACACCCCGATCACGAGGAGGAATGAGGGCGCGAAGATAGCAATGAGGCATACAGATGCGCCCACCCAACCAGAGGGCTGAACGTTCATGGACGCACCGAGAAATGCTGCAAAGGTAAAGAGTGGGCCCGGTACGGCCTGCGCTACGCCATACCCAGCTAGGAAAGTATCATTGGCTACCCAGCCGTTGGGTACCGTTGCCGTCTGAAGTAACGGCAGCACAACATGCCCCCCTCCGAAGACTAATGAACCGGCTCGGTAAAAGTCGTGCACCATAGATAGCGTTTGAGAAGGCAAAGCCTCCATCAATAATGGAAGGCAAGCCAACAAGCTGAAAAACACCACCAACGAGATCACACCGACTTTCCGGCTGATCGAGATCGGTAAAGATTCCGCAGCTTGACCTTGAGCGGGTTTAAGCAGCGTCAAACCGACGACGGCGGCGCAGACGATCACACCAATCTGCCCCATTGCATTGGGCCACAACAGCGCAGCGCAGGCAGAGAACGCGGCGATGGTGACGCGAGGCACATCGGTACAAAGATTGCGGGCCATTCCCCAGACTGCTTGAGCGACGACAGCGACCGCGACGATTTTAAGGCCATGCAATAGACCGCTTGGGAAAGCACTTCCCCAAGTGGACACACCCTTAGCGAACAGAACCAAGATTATAGCCGATGGCAACGTGAAACCTGCCCACGCAGCGACGGCTCCGGAAAACCCGGCACGCGATAGTCCTAAACCTATGCCAACCTGGCTACTCGCAGGCCCCGGAAGGAATTGGCACAGAGCGACCAAATCGACATAGCTGCGCTCGCTAAGCCATCGGCGCCGAGCAACGAACTCTTCGCGAAAGTACCCCAAGTGCGCAATCGGGCCTCCGAAAGAAGTTAGTCCTAAGCGCAAGAACACCAGAAACACTGACCATGCGGAATCAGCCGTAACCACCTTGGTATTACCTTCTGGTGACAAAACTCGTGCTCCCCACAGTGCCTGATGTAGTTGGATTGCCAAATATCATTCAAGCACAACTCTACTATTCAATCAGCTCATTCGAGGGGCGAGCAAGCTCATTACCTAATGCTGGGCGCCCATTGAATTGCGCAAGGTGTGTTGAGCGGACGCTTACCATCGTACTGCTCGGGGGCAAACGTGGATAGGACAGTAGCGTGACTTACTCGTCTCAGCAGATCGTTAGCTTCATCGGCAACTTGGTACCTGTTTTCCATACGGAAGAAGTCGATCATCAACGTGCCGCTCGCTCACTGCGCGATGGCACCCTAATTCGGGCATCGCCAGTAGATGACGCTGAACCTGAAGACGCATACGTCATCGTCTGGTGGCAAGGCGACCCAAGGCGCGCGAGTGAAGTCTCTGCCTACATGATGGCGAGCAATGCTTTGGTCGATTACGTTCGATTCCATAGCGTCGGTAAGAGAACTGATCATGCTGCGAATCTTCTTGCCCATATGAGTGAGCATTTTGGTCACAAGACTGGCGCGACTTTGTACCTACCATATCGTGAAGAGGAGTTTGTGTTCCTGGGCAAGGTGATCAAGGCAGCGGAAAATGCAGGGCCTAAGCCGGCTTGGGAAGTCCTCAAGAAGGGGCTAGGTCTCTGAGTGCGAACAGGGCAAGAGGCGATTGCAAGTGTAGCGCTCAGGAGTGCAGGATGGAAGCCCGCAGGGCCGAGGCGGGGACAACGCCGAGACTCGGTTCACGACAGTCGGCCCCGGCGGGGCACGCCCAAATTTAGCCTCACCCAACCTCACGTTGAGGCGGGTATGCCATAGGGTCGCAGTCACGAAAGGAATGCCCCGACGCATTGCACTCAGAGTTTTCCGTAGCCCGACTACTAAAACGTAGCTACCTCGTCTAGGTGGTTCAAAAGGTCTAACGGGTCATCATAAACACGTAGCGCACCGGCACGCTCCAGTTCACTCACATCGTACCCGCCAGATAGCAGGCCAATACCAATGGCTTTAGCGCGCCTAGCGGCAAGCATGTCCCAAATCGCGTCCCCGACAACCAGGCATTCATCGATAGGCGCGCCAAGTTTGTCGGCGGCGGCTATGAACAATCCTGGATCTGGCTTGCCTTGGTTAACGTCATCGCGGGTAACCAGGTTGATTCTTGAACTATCGAGCCCCAACACTTTAAGGTTTATTTCAGCGGTTGCCATTTCTCCGCTGGTGGCGATACACCAAGAGAGGTTCTCGTCGTCCAGCCTTTGCAGCAGATCCACAGCGCCAGGGAGAGCGATGATCTGGCCTTGCAGCCTTTCGTACGCTTCACCGTGGAGCCTGCTCAGTCGTTCAGCTTGTTTCTTACTCAGCTCCATACCCGTCTCGCGACACAAGGCACTGAGCATCAAACCACCGCTCATTCCGATTTTGCGATGGATACGCCACATGGCCAGCGGGACGTTTTCGGCGTCGAGGGCTTCTTTCCAAGCCGCAACGTTTTGGTAGACGCTGTCGGTCAAGGTGCCGTCGAGGTCGAATATGAATGAGGTCTTGTCGCGCATGAGGTCGATCCTTGATGAAGCGGGTATCTTCATGAGAGGAACAGCAGCGAGGGATGGTTCAAGCGTGTGAGCCAATGAGAACGTAAGAACTAAGCCTAAGGCCTACGGCTTGCGTACTAGGTGCTTGTACTCTTCGCGAGCAGCAATGATCTGATCACGGAGTTCTTCAGGGTCAATGGACATGCCACCCATCGGGGTAACCCGAAGCGTCTTGAGCCGATTGGCGGCTTGGATGAATTCTCTCTCTCGCCGGATCTCCCATTCGGGGCGTTTATCCTTAAAGAGGCGTTCCCATATCGTATTCAGCCAAGGCATATGGCACCTCCGATGAGCCTTTCAAGACGTCAATTTACGCTGTCCGTGCCCACAAGCTTACAACATCCGCAAGCGGGGAAGGATCATCCTCATGGGTAGCGGTAGACATTGAGGCAAGCGGAGCGCGCAGGCCGTGAGGCCGCAGACACGAGGCTGGAAGACCTCAGGGCCAAGACGCTGGTGGAAGCCAGGGCTTGGTTCACGACAGCCACCCCCGCAGGGGCGTGCCCGCCCTAACCGAAACACCAAAGAGGATTTTATGGCTTTCGACGACGCTGACACCGTGTACTGCGACATCCAGATGCCGTTGCTGCAAGGGAAAGAGTTCTTGCAGTTGGTAGCCACGATTAGGGCATCGGGTACTCATCTGAATCTGGAAGGAATATTTGCGGACATCGAGTACGAGCTCACCAATTCGATAGATTTCGTCGAGAACCCGCCCGCATCAGGCGACTGGTTCCCCACCCGGCAATAAAAACCACTCAGTGAAATCGTCCTTGGCGCTCCGTATGCCGTTCAGTATCTCGCGCCGCTCTCTGGTCATCACCCCGGGCGGAATAGGCGCCATCCTGTGATCAGTACAGCACTCGTCGATGAACTTCACCTCACTATCCTGCCCGACCAGATGCAATACCTTCCAGCGACCATCCCTCAGTTCGAGGTCGTAGCCTGCGCAGTTCGGCAAAGGATCTTTGGTATCGAGCTCACGGAACAGGCGCATTTTCTCTGGCGTGCCCGCATCCTCTCCGTGACTAAAGACCAGTATGCTGTTCGCTGTAGAGGTGGCCAACCGATTGAGCATCACCTTGGCTCGCTTGGAAAGCTCAATGAATGACTCAGCGCCTGGCCCGTCGATTGCGGCTTGATCACCCTCATGCCAATAAGCGTCCACCCTAGGCTTGCGCTCAGCTTGGGTGGTACCAACTAGCCGACTTGAACTTAGGTATGTGAATTCCTCGATAGCCCAGATATCCAGTGGCACCTGAGGATATCGATTGGCCAAGGGGAGGGCGGTATGGATGGCGCGCTCGAACGGCGACGAGATGATCAAATCGGGGGGAGATGCAATGTGGTTAGCGAGGATCTGGGCCAGGGAGCGGCCTAGCTCAGTCAACGGAATTGAGTCCGGGGAGACCGTAGGCAAGCCGGCATTCGCTGCGCTTTGAGCGTGACGGATCACCCTTATGGATTTCGCTTTGTCAGCCTTTACGCTATCTGTCATGCCACACCCTGATGACCTTTGCTCTGTGGTTGAGTGTACCCGGCATGGATGATCCAGTGGCCTCATAAAACCGGTCTGTGGATCAGAAGCTAAGAGATTCTAATCAATGAGAATTCCGCCTGTCTCTTGAATATAGGCCACTTTTAATAGACTCCGGGCGTCTCGGCGACGTTGAGCTAGAAGCGGCAGCACAGAGCTCTGTTTATCTCAGGCAGGAGGCTTGAGGATGAAGGTCGTTTTAGAACAGAGGGGGCACGACAGGCGTGCCCCGGTTGGGAAAAGCCGCCGTCAATATTTCCCCTCTAGGTAATCCCGGAACCCTACCGGTGATTCATTTTCTTCTCTAAACGGGTTCGAGTAGTAGAAGCAGTAGTCTTCAGCCTTGGAAGTTCTCTTAGGTGGGTTGATGAATTGGACGTCATGCTTCTTAAGGATTTCGAATGTAGTGTCGTCGACGTAGGGATTCTCGATCCTTTCATGGAGGAAAAGTTGGTAGAGCAGAATCCAGTTTTGATCAAGTTCGTACAAGGTGCAGTTTTCGATGACTTGGCGAGCATGCGCAACTACAGCATCGGTGGCCGGCTCGAAGATACTGAGCAGAGCAATCGCTGTTGCATCATCCGTCTGAATAATCAATTTGACATTGTCGTCGGTTGGATTGGAGCTTAGCTGCATTAGATAATATAGCGTCCAGCACATGCCGTCAGAGCGGCGGTGGATTGCGTTGGTTTGGAGGATTCCGTTGAGCTTCGCCGCGACGTCCTCCTTATTGTAGTAGTCCGAAGTGGCGTCGATCTTTTCAAGAAGTGGCAGTAGGATTGGGTAGTGCCAGCTTAGGTTAAGAATGTATTGAAATACTGTGGCGGCTGTATCGCCCTGAGCTCTATGGCAAATTAGGCCTGCCGCTAGCTTCAATACGCTGCCATCCGGAACCTCCTTGTTCAAATGTACGGCATAGTCAAGGAAGTTGATTGCCTCATGAGTTAAGAGGGTCAAGGCGCCGTTGGAGTCTGTTCTCCATGGGGTGGCATTAGCTAATTTGGTAACCCAAGAGTCCACCAGTGGTTCAGGTAGCTCAGTTATTTTTGTTTTGCTGAGATTTAGCGTTAAACGATATCGAGATAGGGCGATACTCAAAGCACGAATGAATTCTTGAGCCTGAATATGCGTCTCGCAATAGGCCGTATAATCGTCTATGTAACGTACAAAGCGAAATTTCCCTGCAAGCTCCCTGTCTACCGCAGCCAGAACTATTTCCACCGCAATGCTTGAGGAGCTAGGGCCTACAGGTAGGCCGGAAGTCTCGTTGCGTTTTGCATTGCGCAGCGTTATGTCGAGGGTCGAACTCCAGTGCTTTTCTCCACGTTCTTGCAGCCGCTCTTTGGCTTTTTCATAACCTTGAACAGCCCATTCTAGAGAATGCGTATAGATAGAGCCAAAACAGTTTGCCACGTCAGCATGAGCCCGAAAGCTTGCACCAAAACTAATTTCCAAGGTGTTTTTGGTTTTGGTTTCATGGTCTTCATAATTCATGATGAACATGCGTCCATCATTGTGCTGTTCGGCAGTGATGACGCTGTTATCATCCTTCATTGATTCGAGTATTTCTACTCTGTTTTTCTTCAGATTTGAATATACTCTGGCGTAGGCGAGTGGGTGTATTAGGCTGAGCACCCGAGGAACATTGTTGAATCGAGTAGCCTTGTATTCCACTAGGTCGAACCAATATTTTTTGCGCTCTTGACTTGGGTTTACGGTTGCTAGTTCATCAGCGATTTCTGGCGTGTATCTACTTGTTGAAAAGCATGGAGGTAATTCAGTTGCGGAGTCCTTTTGGTTCGGAAAGTAATTCCAGCGTGTCAAGGCTTCTAGGAAATGTCTTTCCTCATCGTGAAATACGGCAATGTTTGATACCGGATTAGTGAATTCTTTCACGGAATTATGGCTCCTAGGATGCTAGCTCGGCAATCAATGCGAAGGATGCGTCAAGATTTAGTAATTGGCCGAAATTAAAAAAACTATGCGCGGGTTGAGATGTTCGCTCAAGCTTTCCGAGTTGTCGACCTGGTTTGCGATGAGGTGAGAAAGGTGGAGCAGCCTAACCCACAGCGGAGGCTGTCATGTGACTGCATTTAAGGCTCGATGAATGGGCGAGGTCTTAGTTTTTTTGAGCACATTCCTGCGTTGACCAAGATGCAGGTTTGGTGGGCGAGTAAGGTGGTGGGGTAGAGGTCAATTCCCATTTTTATGAGGATGCTGGAACCGTCCTATGCCATGCCCACCTTAACAACGTGTCAATCCTGTCACGCCTTCGCAGGAACTCATGCTGGATCGACTGTCAATCAAGCCGTGCTGCCATCTGATTTCTGTCAATCCACCGCGTGTGGATTGACGGTCAATCTGTGCCGCATAGTATTTTGTTGATAGCCATATTTTTAAAGGGCTAGGAGCTGTCAATCTATAGAGCGGTCAGTTGGTACCTCTTATTATTGGCCGGAGGATCCGTTGGTGGCGGAGCCTACTGCCCGCATCAAACCTCGCAAGTAAAACCCCACCTACCACAGCGCAATGTCATACGTCAGATACAGCCGATTGCTGTCGCGCCCCCGTGCGGTGTCGGAGCGATAGACGTAGTTGCGCAGTTTCACGCCCAGGCCTTTCAGGGTGCCTGTCGGTACCACGTAGGCGAGTTCGATGTCGCGCTCCCACTCGTTCACGCCGGCAGGTCCCGACTTTCCGTCCGAGCCGTTGATGTAGCGGGTCATGAAGCTCAGGCCGGGCAGCCCAAGCTGCTTGAAGTCGTAGCCGTAGCTGGCCAGCCAGGTCTTTTCATCTTCCTCGATGAATTTGCCGATGCCGACGTTGCTGAACGAGTACACGGTAGCGCCGTTGATGTAGGGCAGGCCGCCGTCGCCGTGCAAGCGCTGGTAGCCGGCGGCGACCGTATGTCCGGCCACGGCGAAGCTCAGTTGGCCGCTGAACATGCCATTGTCGATCTTTCCGGAATAGTGGTTGCCCTCATCCCGGCTGAAGAAATAGCGCAGGTCGCTGGTCAGTACGCCGGCGCCCAGCGGCAGGGTGTGCAGCAGGCCGAAGAAGTCCTGGCTGTAGAAGTCGTCGAGCTGGCCACGAAAGTAGCTGAGCCGCAGCTGTTTGTTCACCGTGTAGTCGGCGCCTGCGTAGGTGAAGTCGCCACCTTCTCTGCCGGAATACCCGTCGGGAATGATCGAGCGGCTGTCGGTGGAGTCGCGCAGCTTGAACTGATCGAGCTGGCCGGCGGTGAGCAGCCAG
>Ga0308164_10001222_pt1 | contig 31501 bp, 21 predicted proteins | sample PhyTR2_FD_201031 | JGI IMG/M metagenome (GOLD analysis project Ga0308164, IMG submission 201031) | Phyllosphere microbial communities from UC Gill Tract Community Farm, Albany, California, United States - DLSLT.R2 | ecosystem: Host-associated > Plants > Phyllosphere > Unclassified | place: USA... | reverse complement strand
AGCACAGGTCGCCAGTGCGTACGTTGCGGACCATCAGCACAGGCCGCCAGTGCGAACGTTGCGGGCCATCAGCACAGGCCGCCAGTGCGAACGTTGCGGGCCATCAGCACAGGCCGCCAGTGCGTACGTTGCGGGCCATCAGCACAGGCCGCCAGTGCGTACGTTGCGGGCCATCAGCACAGGCCGCCAGTGCGAACGTTGCGGACCATCAGCACAGGTCGCAGTGCGTACGTTGCGGGCCATCAGCTAGGCTGCCAGTGCGAACGCTACCGTGTTCGCCTTGAAATGCGGTCGGTGTAGGAGCTGCCTTGGCTGCGAGCTTTTGACTTTAGGGGCACCACCGAACTTGCCTTCCTGATGATGGGGGTATATACCCCTGTTTCTGAATGTTTCGCACAAGGACAACAACAATGACTTCTCTTTGGCGCAGCTGCGGCTGGGTCCTGATGGGGGGCGCGCTGATTCTCGCGCTGTCCCTGGGCATTCGCCACGGTTTCGGCCTGTTCCTCGCGCCCATGAGCGCCCAATTCGGCTGGGGCCGGGAGTTGTTCGCCTTCGCCATCGCCTTGCAGAACCTGATGTGGGGGTTGGCCCAGCCGTTCGCCGGGGCCGTGGCCGACCGCTTCGGCGCCGGCAAGACAGTGCTGGGCGGCGCCGTGCTGTACGCCGCCGGCTTGCTGCTGATGTCCCAGGCCGACTCGGCCTGGTCGCTGTCCCTGAGCGCCGGCGTACTGATCGGTATCGGCCTGTCGGGCACGTCGTTCTCGGTGATTCTCGGCGTGGTAGGCCGTGCCGTGCCCGCGGAAAAACGCAGCATGGGCATGGGTATCGCTGCCGCCGCCGGTTCCTTCGGCCAGTTCGCCATGCTTCCGGGTACCCTCGGCCTGATTGGCTGGCTGGGTTGGTCCGGGGCCCTGCTGGCCTTGGGCATGCTCGCCACCCTGATGCTGCCGTTGGTGGGCATGCTGCGCGACAAGCCGCTGCCCAAGGTCATGGGCAGCGAGCAAACCCTGGGCGCCGCACTCAAGGAAGCCTGCTCCCACAGTGGCTTTTGGCTGCTGTCCTTGGGCTTTTTCGTATGCGGCTTCCAGGTGGTGTTCATCGGCATTCACCTGCCGTCCTACCTGGTCGACCAGCACCTGCCCGCCACGGTCGGCACCACGGTGCTGGCGCTGGTGGGGCTGTTCAATATCTTCGGTACCTACATCGCCGGCTGGCTCGGTGGTCGGCGCTCCAAGCCGCGGCTGCTGGCGGGCCTGTACCTGCTGCGCGCTGTGGTGATCGTGCTGTTCCTGTGGGCGCCGGTCACGGTCACCACGGCATACCTGTTCGGCATTGCCATGGGCCTGCTATGGCTATCGACCGTGCCGCTGACCAACGGCACCGTGGCCACGCTGTTTGGCGTGCGCAACCTGTCGATGCTGGGCGGCATCGTGTTCCTGTTCCACCAGTTGGGCGCGTTCCTGGGCGGCTGGTTGGGCGGCGTGGTGTATGACCACACGGGTAGCTATACGCTGATCTGGCAGGTGTCCATTGCTCTCAGCCTGGTCGCCGCCGTGCTCAACTGGCCTGTACGCGAACGCCCAGTGGCACGGCTGCAGGCCGGGTTGGAGGCGGCATGACCCGGCACTGGCTGGCCTGGCTGTTGCGCGGCGCCCTGGCGGCGCTGCTGGCGCTGGCCTGGTGGGGCTGGCAGCACAGCGGCATGGCGCTTATGGAGCTGAACATGAGCCTGTGTTGAGGTGTGCAGAGGCATAAAAAAACGCATCCGAGGATGCGTTTTTTGCTCGACCTGTTGCCGCTATCAGAAGCGGTAGGTGATACCGGTGCCGATACCGTGGGCGGAGTTGCGGTATTTGCCCTGGTAGTTGCCTTTGGTGGTGGAAGTTCCGCTGCCGGTGAGGTCGACGTCGACGGTTTCTTCTTTGAGATAGGAGTAGGCGACGTCGATGGTCATGTTCTCGGTAGGGGTCCAGCCGGCGCCGAAGCTAACAGCCCAGCGATCCCCGGTTGGGATACGTGGCGAGCGGTTGGTGTTATTAGTCGGCGACTGGTCCACCGAAAAGCCGGAGCGCAAGGTCCATTCCTTGTTTACCTTGTAGGAAGCCCCAATGGCATGGGACCAGGTGTCGTGCCAGTTTTGCTCTTCAGTGATGGTGCCGAAACTAGGCCCCCCGGCCGAGCCCAAGTTACCCGAGTTCTCTACGACGATACTTTTCAGGCGGCTCCAACGCGTCCAAGTACTCCCGCCGTAGATGGTCCACTGGTCGTTGAGTTCGTGAGTAAACGAAGCGTCAACGGTTTCGGGTGTCTTGATATTAAGGCGAGCATCGTAGTCCCGGCTGCCGAGAGCGGGGTTTACCAAGGCGCCAAGGTCAACCTTGGTGCTGCCCTTGAGCTTGTAGTCGACCATCGAATGATAGGTCAGGCCGAGGCGTGTCTTATCGGTAGCCTGAACCAGGATCCCGATATTGTAACCGACGGCGGTGTCATCGCCCTTGATTGTCGCCTTGCCATCTGGAAGAGCGGCAGACAAAGGGTTGCGTACGGCTGAGCTCAAGGTTCCGTCGATACGGTTGATCGTCGGACCACCGCCGATCGAAACGCGATCATTGAACGCATAGCTGACAGTCGGCTGCAGGGTTACGACCTGTACTTTACTGTCATGGGCCCAGTAGCGGCCCTGAAAGCCGTTTTCGTATTCGGTTTTCAAACCAAAGGGTGCATACACCCCGAAACCGACGGCCCAGTGCTCGTCGATCGGTTTGACGTAGTAGCCCATGGGCACGCCGACCACCGGCACCATGTCGCCATCGTTGCTGCCGGTCAGCCCGGGAGTTCGGCTGCTACCCGACAGGTCGGTCTTGGCGATGATCGCCGCCGCGCCGATGCTGAATTGTTCCTGTTTGATACGAGACATGCCCGCCGGGTTGCCATAAACGGTGCTGGCATCTTCCGCGGAAGAGGAGCGCCCGGCGAAGCCGACACCCATGCCGCTGATACTTTGTTCGTTAAGGGCGAAACCGGAAGCGAAGAGCTGAGTGGAGGCAAGTGCAACGGCGACACTAAGTGTGGTCTTGAGCATTACTTTTTTCATTATTGTTGAACTCCATGGTGATCACCAAGGCGAAACTACCAACATTTTCACATTAGCGCTATAGGCTGAATCGCACGAGATAGAGCGGTTTTGTAGGACAATCCAACGAACAGGGGGGCTTTATTTGTAGCCTGAATGACAAATTATCAATGAATGCATGGCAGTGATGATCAAACGTTTGTTTGCACACTGTTACGTCACTCATTGTTAGTGTCATTGGCTTCCCCATGCTCGATGGCGAACGAACGATCCCATAACCGTGGAAGCGAGTCGCTAAGCCTTTCTATACAAAGCATTTCAACCTAGGGAAGCGTTTCCCCGTGTGAGCCGGGGTGGAAGGAACGGCGAGCCCCGGTGCCTGGCAGCGGTGGATCGGAGGGGCCCGCCTTAAGCAGCTCCTGCCGCTTCACTTGAAGTGTAGTCGTAGAAATATGCCGTAAAGGTTTGTTTCAGAAGATTTTCGACGCGGCGAGGCCTAGCCGGGTTTTAACCTGGGCCACGAGCGATAGAGCGGGGGGAAGGTGTACGAAGGGGGCGAGCGCCCCCTGCGACGGGGTGTATCAGGCCACCAGGGCCTGACGGGTGCGGTCGATGATCGCTTGCAGCGGCGCGGCACTGGAGTATTGCTCCGGATACAGGCGTTCGCTGCGACGGGCGATACCATGCTCGTCGACCAGGGTGAAGCTGAAGCAACCATTGCGCGCGGCGACGATCAGGCAGTCGAGCGGTGCAAAGGCGTGGGTAAGGGTGCGGATGGCAGCCTGAGTGTGGAGAGTGTGAGTCATGTTGTAGGTGTTCCTGCAAAATACACGGATATGAACCGCGCAAAACGAAAACGTTCCAGCGACGCCCACCACCATTGGCGGGACGAAGAACCTGGCTGGAACAAATCTGCCTGCGCAACACGCCGGAATATGTTTGAAGGGCGCTGGAGCGGACAGGTCGGTACGTGGGGTGACAGGCGGCACGTCAGGAAAAAGGTCCGTTTTCCTGGGTGGAGATCCTGATCAATCTGCGGCTTGGTTTTTTGCCGGGGCTGGCAGCTGCTTCGCGGTGTGCTTCATCCGGTGAAGCCGGCGGCAGCTAAGCCTGGGTGCCCTGGAAACCATCGTGTAGGCCGGAGGAGGTCCTGGGTTCAGCGCGTAGAGCGGGGGCTGCGGCAGCGTGAGCTGGCAGACGGCGCAAGTAGGGGCTGGAGGACAGCGACGGCCAAAATTGACTTTCAGCTTGGTACTAACTGTGGAGAAGCCTAACTGATGGACTGGCTCTATCGCAAGTGGTTTTTTAAATCAAGAAATATTTGGCGACGAATAGCCTGTTTCCAACCGAAATCGGCACTAGGTCGCAAAGGCCCATCGATAGACTGGATGTTTCAACAGTCCTTTTGCCCGGAGCACATTTGGTGCGTCGCCGTGCCTTGATTGAGGGCGGTTGTACACATCGCGAGCCAAATTGTCACGTAGCGGTAACGAGAATGGTTCCACGCCGGGCTAACCGTTTTCGCAAATTTAAGTCAATGAAAAAAAACGCTTTTTTTTATTGGTGAAAAAATCGACAGTTTGACCGCAGGCCCCATTCCATAAGCCTTTGCGGGGCATGGCGGGGGGTTGTCCACTGAGTTATCCACAGATAATGTGGATTGTCCCCAGCACTTGCTCTAGCCCGCGGGTGGCGGCAATTATGCACCGCGCGAAGCGATTATTCGTGGCCTGTGGCGGCGTCCACTGGCGCAGGCCGCGTGCGAAAAGGTAGCGTCAACGATCGGCGCCCAAGGCCCACCGTCAAAGAAAAAATCTATCGATCCCGCTCCATTTGGCCGCAGCGCGCCACGCTCATTCGTGCGCCAATTAGGTGAGCGCCCACGCGGCGGTTTGCCTGAACGCGCCAACCGCCTCAGACTGGCGCCTTCATCAGTGGGGCGGTACGGTTATGGCGGTGGATATCACCAGTGTGTTGTGGGGGCTGCTGGCGGCGGCGATACCGGGCGTGGCGCTGGCCTGGACGCTGCAGCGGCGGGTAGCGGCGGCGCAAGGCGAGCTGGCGTTGTATGACGAGCGCCTGGCCACGGCGCAGCTGGCCCAGGACGGCCTGGCGGCGCAGCTGGAAAGCAGCCGCGATGAGATCAGCGATCTGAGCCAGGCCAACAGCCATAAACAGGCGACCTTGGCGGCCCAGGCGCGGGAGCTGGAGTTACTGCAGGTCGACCGCGACAACGCCCGCGATGCCGCCCACGCGTGGCAGCATGAGCGCACCGCCCGGGAGGCCGAACTGCGCCGCCTCGACGCCCAATGCGCGGGCCTGGGCGCCGAGCTGCGCGAACAGCAGGAAAGCCACCAGCAGCGTCTGCAGGACCTGCAAGGCTCGCGGGACGAACTGCGGGCGCAATTCGCCGAACTGGCGGGCAAGATCTTCGACGAGCGCGAGCAGCGTTTCGCCGAAACCAGCCAGCAGCGCCTCGGGCAACTGCTGGATCCGCTCAAGGAGCGCATCCAGTCGTTCGAGAAACGCGTGGAAGAGAGCTACCAGCAGGAAGCGCGGGAGCGCTTTTCCCTGGCCAAGGAGCTGGAGCGCTTGCAGCAACTCAACCTGCGCCTGGGCGACGAAGCGAAAAACCTCACCCAGGCACTCAAGGGCCAGAAGACCCAGGGCAACTGGGGCGAGCTGATTCTCGAGCGGGTGCTGGAACACGCCGGCCTGGAGAAGGGCCGCGAGTACCAGACCCAGGTCAGCCTCAAGGGCGCCGACGGCGAGCGCTACCAGCCTGACGTGCTGATCATGCTGCCGGGCGACAAGCAGGTGGTGGTCGATGCCAAGGTCAGCCTCACCGCGTACCAGCAATACGTGAGCTGCGACGACCCGGCGGTCGGCCAGGCGGCCCTGAAGCAGCATGTGCTGTCTCTGCGCAATCACGTCAAGGGCCTGTCCGGCAAGGACTACAAACGCCTGGAAGGCCTGCACAGCCTGGATTTCGTCTTGCTGTTCGTGCCCATCGAGGCGGCGTTTTCGGCGGCGCTGCAGGCCGAACCGGGGCTGTTCCAGGAAGCCTTCGACCGGCAGATCGTGATCGTCAGCCCGACCACGCTGCTGGCCACCCTGCGGGTCATCGACAGCCTGTGGAAGCAGGAACGGCAGAGCCAGAACGCCCGCGAGATCGCCGAGCGCGCGGGCTGGCTGTACGACAAGTTCGTGCTGTTCATCCAGGACCTGGACGAGGTCGGCAGCCGCCTGCAACAGCTGGACAAGGCCTACAGCTCGGCGCGCAACAAGCTCACTGAAGGCCGCGGCAATCTGGTCAGCCGCAGCGAGCAGTTAAAATTGCTAGGCGCGCGGGCCAGCAAGAGCCTGCCCGCCGACCTGCTGGAGCGGGCCATGGATAATGGTGACGGGCCCGCCAGCGAAGACACGCCCTCAAGCGTGGCTGAGGTGCCGATTCAGTAGCGCCCGCAGCGCCGCCGGCTTGACCGGCTTGGCCAGGTAGTCGAGGCCGGCGGCGTGCACCTGGGCAAGCATTTCCGGGCGCCCGTCGGCGCTGATCACCACCCCCGGTACTGGCTCGTTAAGGTGCGTGCGCAGCCAGGCCATCAGTGCGGTGCCGGTGTCGCCGGCATCCAGGTGAAAGTCGACCAGGGCCAGTTGCGGGCGCACGCCGTCGGCGAACAGGTGCTGGCATTCTTCACGGTTGCGCGCCGTCCATACCTGGCAGCCCCAGCGGCTGAGCAGGCTGTGCATGCCGATCAGGATGCTGTCTTCGTTGTCCACGCACAGCACCCGGGTACCGCCGAGCAACTCCCCGGCGCGCACCGGGCTGTGGGCCACCACCGGCGCCGTCAGCGCCAGCGGCACTTGCACGCTGAACACGCTGCCGCGGCCGGGCCAGGAACGCACCTGCAAGGCGTGGCCGAGTACCCGGCACAGGCCGTCGGCGATCGCCAGGCCCAGCCCCAGGCCTTTCTCGGCGCGAGTCTGGTGACTGTCCAGGCGTTTGAATTCTTCGAAGATCACCTGCAGCTTGTCTTCGGCGATGCCCGGCCCACGATCCCACACTTCCAGGCGCAGGTGCGTGCCGTCGCGGCGTACGCCCAGCAGTACCGGGCCGGTGCCGTAGCGGTAGGCGTTGGTGAGGAAATTTTGCAACACGCGGCGTAGCAGCTTCTGGTCGCTGTCGATGCGCAGCTGGCTGCCGCGCAGGCGGAAGTCCAAGCCTTGTTCCTGGGCCAGGGCCTTGAACTCCACGCCCAGGGCGGCGAACAGTTCGTTGACGGCGAAGGGCTTGCGGTCGGGGGTGATCTTGCCGTTTTCCAGGCGGGAGATGTCCAGCAGGTCGCTGATCAGGTCTTCCGCCGAACGCAGCGAGCTGTCCATGTGCTGCACCAGTTGCTGGGCCTCGCCAGGCAGGCCTTCGGTCTGGTGCGAGAGGGCGGCGGAGAACAGCCGCGCGGCGTTCAGCGGCTGCATCAGGTCATGGCCCACGGCCGCCAGGAAACGGGTCTTGGACTGGTTGGCGGCTTCGGCGTGGCCCTTGGCTTCGGTCAGGGCGACGTTGAGTTGCGACAGTTCATGGGTACGTTCGGCCACCCGTTGCTCCAGGCCCTCGTTGGCGCTTTTCAGCGCGCGCTCGGCTTCACGGAAGGCGGTGATGTCGGTGAAGCTCATCACGAAGCCGCCGCCGGGCATGGGGTTGCCGATCAGCTCGATCACCTGGCCGTTGGGGAACACCCGTTCGTGGGTGTGCGCGCGGCCCTGGCGCATCCAGTGCAGGCGCCGCGCCACGTGCACCTGCGGTTCGCCTGGGCCGCAGAAGCCGCGCTCGGCGTTGAAGCGGATGATGTCGGCGATCGGCCGGCCCACCGCAATCAGCCCTTCGGGGTAGTTGAACAGTTCCAGGTAGCGCTGGTTCCAGGCCACCAGGCGCAGCGCCTGGTCGACCACGCTGATGCCCTGGTTGATGTTTTCGATGGCGCCTTGCAGCAGCGCGCGGTTGAACTGCAGCACCTCGGAGGCTTCGTCGGCGATGCGCACCACGTCTTCGAGCTGCATCTCGCGGCCCTCGATGGCGGCCTTGACCACCGCGCGGGTCGATGAGGTGCCCAGGGTACCTGCCAGCAGCCGCTCGGTGTGGGCGATCCAGTCGCGGTCGGCATTCTGCGCTGGGTTAAAGGCTTTGTTCTGGCGCCCGGCGAAGCGTTTGAAACTGGCCAGGGCACGGTCTTCGCCGACGAAGCGCCCGGCCAGTTGCAGCAGGTCGTTGATCTGTACCGCCAGCAGGGTGCGGCTGTTGGGCCGCGCGGCGATTTCCTGGCCGACGAAGCGCCCGGCTTGCCAGTGCTCCGACACGCGCGTGCGGGTCAGCACCGAGACCCACACGAACAGGATGAAGTTGCCAGCCAGGGACAGCACCACGCCCTGGGTCAGCGGTGAAATCGGCAGGTTCAGCGGGTTATTGTGCAGCCAGCTCAGCCCGGGAAAGGCGCTCAGGGGCCAATGCAGGCTGTGGGCTGCCAGTGGCAGCACCAGGGCGTAGAACCACAGGAACACCCCGGCCGCGAGCCCGGCGAACACGCCGCGGCGGTTGGCCTGCTTCCAGTACAGCGCGCCGAGCATGGCTGGGGCCAGTTGGGTGACGGCGGCGAAGGCGATCTGGCCGATGGTCGCCAGGCTGGCGGTGGAGCCCAGCAGGCGGTAGCTGACATAAGCCAGCAGCAGAATGACCACGATGCTGACCCGGCGCACCGTGAGCATCCAGTGGCGGAACAGCTCGAACGGCCGCTCGGCGCTTTGCCGGCGCAGCAGCCAGGGCAGCAGGATGTCGTTGGAGACCATGGTCGACAGCGCCACGCTGGCGACGATGACCATGCCAGTGGCCGCCGAAGCACCACCGATGAACGCCAGCATCGCCAGCGCCGGGTGGGCCTTGGCCAGCGGCAGGCTGATGACGAAGGAATCGGGAATCACCGAGGCCGGCAGCAGCATCTGCCCGGCCAGGGCGATGGGCACCACGAACAGCCCGGCCAGCACCAGGTAGGCCGGGAACACCCAGCGCGCCAGGCGCAGGTCCTGGGGTTCGATGTTTTCCACCACGGTGACGTGGAACTGCCGTGGCAGGCAGATGATGGCCATCATTGCCACACAGGTCTGCACCACCATCGACGGCCAGTTCACGGTCTCCTGCCAGTAGGTCTCCAGCCGCGGCGCGAGCATGGCCTGGCCGAGCAGGTCATCGAAGCCGTCGTACAGGCCGTAGGTGACGAACACGCCGACCGCCAGAAACGCCGCCAGCTTGACCACCGCTTCGAAGGCGATGGCCAGCATCATGCCGCGGTGGTGCTCGGTAACGTCCAGGGTGCGGGTGCCGAACACGATGGTGAACAGCGCCAGCACCAGCGACACCACCATGGCCGTGTCCTGCACCCGGGTACCGCTGGCGTCGGCGCCTTCGCCAATCAGCAGGTTGACGCCGAGTACGATGCCCTTGAGCTGCAAGGCGATGTACGGCAGCACGCCGATCAGGCAGATCAACGCCACCACCACCGCCAGGCTGTGGGACTTGCCATAGCGGGCGGCGATGAAGTCGGCGATGGAGGTGATGTTTTCCTGTTTGCTGATCAGCACCATCTTCTGCAGCACCCAGGGCGCCAGCAGCATCAGCAGCACCGGGCCCAGGTAGATGGGCAGGAAGGCCCATAGTTGTTCGGCGGCCTGGCCCACCGCACCAAAGAAGGTCCAGCTGGTGCAGTACACCGCCAGCGAAAGGCTATAGACCCAGGCCCGCACCTTCGGGCGCAGCGGCGCGCGGCGACGGTCGCCGTAGGAGGCAATGGCAAACATGATGGCCATATAGGCCAGGGCGACCGCGGCGATCAGCCCGCTGGACAGCGACATCGATGGCTCCGACAACACAGCGCCTAAAAGAGAGCGTCAGTCTGGCAGGTCGGCCGCGGTTAGTCAGCGCCGACCATGGTCGCAGGCGAGGGCGGCGTCCACCAGGCCGCGGACATGCTCGGGGGTGGGCGGTGCCTCGGCGAACAGAATGCGGAAAACGATAGGGGCTACTATGAGGTCGAGCAGATGATCGACGCTGGGCGGCACCTCGCCGCGCGCCTCGGCCCGTTCGCAGATGGCCTGCAGCTGGCCACGCAGGATGGTGGTGCAATAGCCCGAGCGGCAACTGCTGACGATATCGCGGGCCATGGCGCGGCCTGGTTCGCTGTTCATTTCGTCCAGGTATTGCTCGGCCCAGGCCAACAGGTCGCCGTGCAGCTCGCCGGTATCGGCGGGGGCGGCATCGGGTTGCAGGCGCGAGACCGCGACATCGGCCAGCAAGGAGGCCAGGTCGCCCCAGCGCCGGTAGATGGTCGACGGCGTGACCCCTGCGCGGCCGGCGATTTGCGGCACGGTCAGGGTGGCGCGCTCCTGCTCGTCGAGCAGGGCGCGTACGGCCGCGTGGATCGATTCCTGCACACGGGCACTGCGGCCGCCCGTGCGAATACCTTCTTTGATAGCCATGATGTGACCTTAACACAAAGCGTTTGCTTTAAGCCGAGGAAGAGCACAGACTCCACTAACGCAAAATTATAGCTTTAAAGGGAGAGCCCAGCTTATGTCCGCCACTATCGCCACCGCCCCGGGCTTTGCCAACCGCCCGGCGCTGATCTACCTGGCCTTCGTGCTGGTGAGTTTCCTCGCGGCTTCCAGCGCGCCGACGCCGCTGTATCATTTGTATCAGGAGGCCTGGGGGTTCTCCTCCGGCACCTTGACCATGATCTTTGCGGTGTACGCCTTCAGCCTGCTGGTCGCGCTGCTGACCGTCGGCTCGCTGTCCGATTATATCGGCCGCCGCCCGGTGCTGCTGCTGGCGCTGTTGCTGGAAATCGTCGCGATGCTGCTGTTCATCTATGCTGGGGACGTCGCCTGGCTTATCGCCGCGCGGGTGCTGCAAGGTTTTGCCACCGGCATGGCGACTAGCGTACTGGGCGCCGCACTGATCGACCACCACCGCGAGCGTGGGCCCTTGATCAACAGCCTGTCGCCGTTGATCGGCATGGCGTTCGGTGCTTTTGGTACCAGCCTGCTGGTGCAATATGCGCCCTGGCCACTGCAGTTGTCCTACGAGGTGATTCTCGCCTGTTTTGCGGTGCAAGTGCTGCTGCTGTGGCGCCTGCGCGAAAGCGTCAGCCCGCAGCCCGGCGCGCTGGCCTCGTTGCGCCCGGCCCTGAGCGTGCCACCTCAGGCGCGCCAGGCGTTGTGGCGGATGCTGCCGGTGGACGTGGCGACCTGGTCGCTGGGTGGCTTCTTCCTGTCGTTGGCGCCGTCGCTGGTGCGCGAGGCGACCGGCTCCACCTCCAGCCTGCTGGGCGGCGCGCTGGTCGCGGCCATGACCCTCAGCGGCGCCGCCGCCATCGCCCTGATGCGCAACGGCGCCGCGCAGCGCAGCCTGGTGCTGGGCGCCAGCCTGCTGGCCAGTGGCGCCGGGCTCATCGTGCTGGCGATCCACAGCGGCCAGGTGTGGTTGTTCTTCGTCGGCACCGTGGTCGCTGGCGGTGGCTTCGGCAGCGGTTTCCTCGGCTCGGTGCGCAGCGTCATGCCCTTGGCCAAGGCCCACGAACGGGCCGGCTTGATGGCCACCTTCTATGTGCTCAGCTACCTGGCGTTCTGCCTTCCGGCGCTGTGCGCGGGCTTCCTGGTGCACCGCTTCGGCCTGATCGCCACCAGTGATGGCTATGCCGTCGGCCTGATCAGCCTGTGCCTGCTGGCGCTCATCGGTTTGCGTCGGCCGGCGGGGGCGCCGGCTTTGGTTGATTAAGGCGCGCAGTGGGTTGGGCGTTGAGGTCAAAAGCTCGCAGGCTTCGCCAGCTCCTACCCAGATCGTACTCCCAACTCGAGTATCGGGGTGAAATGCGGTCGGTGTAGGAGCTGGCAAAGCCTGCGAGCTTTTAGCGGCGACGGCCCATCCCGGAAACATTTGCCTGTCACCCGAATGTGGCTTTTTGTGGACTTCGGCATTCCAATCGATGAGGCTAACCCGGGTTTAGCCGCGGGCCCACATCGGGCCGCCCATTGGAGCTGTAGAGGGATCAAGGGCAATGAGCCAGTCGCAATTCGGTTTGTTGGGCAAACGGCGCTTCCTGCCGTTTTTCGTGACGCAGTCGCTGGGCGCTTTCAACGACAACGTGTTCAAGCAGTCGCTGATCCTCGCCATCCTCTACAAGCTCAACATCGCCGGCGACCGCTCCCTCTGGGTCAACCTGTGCGCGTTGTTGTTCATCTTGCCGTTTTTCCTGTTCTCGGCGCTGGCCGGGCAGTTCGGCGAGAAATTCCCCAAGGACAAGTTGATCCGCACCATCAAGCTCGCCGAAGTGCTGATCATGTTGGTCGGCGCCGTGGGCTTCATGTTCGACCACCTCTGGATGCTGCTGCTGACCCTGTTCGCCATGGGCACTCACTCGGCGCTGTTCGGCCCGGTCAAATACTCGATCTTGCCCCAAGCCTTGCACCCTGATGAGCTGGTGGGCGGCAACGGCCTGGTGGAAATGGGCACCTTCCTGGCGATCCTGGCGGGCACCATCGGCGCCGGCATCATCATGAGCCACGGCAACTACACCACGGTGGTCGGCATCGCCATCGTCACTATCGCCGTGCTCGGCTACCTGGCCAGCCGCGGCATCCCGCGTACCGCCGCCTCTTCGCCGCAAGTGCAGATCGACTGGAACATCTTCACCCAGACCGCCGCCACCCTGCGCCTGGGCCTGGGGCAGACCAAGGCGGTGTCGCGCTCGATCGTCGGCAACTCGTGGTTCTGGTTCGTCGGCGCCATCTACCTCACGCAGATTCCGGCCTACGCCAAGCTGTGGATGCACGGCGACGAAACTGTGGTCACGCTGATTCTCACGGTGTTCTCGGTAGGCATCGCCCTCGGCTCGATGCTTTGCGAACGCCTGTCCGGGCGCAAGGTGGAGATCGGCCTGGTGCCGTTCGGCGCCTTCGGCCTGACCTTGTTCGGGCTGCTGTGGTGGTGGCACTCCGGTGGGTTTCCCGCGGCGGATCACGACTACAGCTGGACCGAAGTGCTGGGCATCGGCCACGCCTGGTGGGTGCTGCTGGATATTCTCGGCCTGGGCGTGTTCGGCGGTTTCTATATCGTGCCGCTGTATGCCCTGATCCAGTCGCGCACGCCGGAGCATCAGCGCGCCCGGGTGATCGCCGCCAACAACATTCTCAATGCCCTGTTCATGGTGGTCTCGGCCATCGTCACCATCATTCTGCTGAGCCTGGCCAAGCTGTCGATTCCGCAACTGTTCCTGGTGGTGTCGCTGCTCAACGTGGCGGTCAGCGTCTACATCTTCCGCATCGTGCCGGAATTCACCATGCGCTTTCTGATCTGGTTGCTCGGGCACTCGCTGTACCGCGTCGAACATCGCGACCTGGAGCGCATACCGGATGAGGGCGCGGCGCTGCTGGTGTGCAACCATGTGTCGTTCGTCGATGCCTTGCTGATCAGCGGCGCGGTGCGGCGGCCGATTCGCTTCGTGATGTATTACAAGATTTACCGGTTGCCGGTGCTCAACTTCATCTTCCGCACCGCCGGGGCGATTCCCATCGCCGGGCGCAGTGAAGACCAGCAGGTGTACGAGCAGGCTTTCAAGCGCATCGAGGCCTACCTCGCCGATGGCGAGTTGGTGTGCATTTTTCCGGAAGGCAAGCTGACCGCCGACGGCGAGATCAGCGACTTCAAGGGGGGCATCACCACCATCCTCAAAAGCAGCCCGGTGCCGGTCATTCCCATGGCTTTGCAGGGCTTGTGGGGCAGCTTTTTCAGCCGCGACCCGAGCAAGGGCCTGTTCCGCCGGCTGTGGTCGCGGGTCACGCTGGTGGCCGGTGCGCCGGCGGGCGCCGACGCCTTGTTGCCAGGCCGGTTGCGCGAGCAGGTGCAGGCGTTGCGCGGGGATATTCGTTGAGGTAAGTCTGCGCGGCGATTGCACCGCGCATACTGTTCGAATGGCCCTTTAGGGAAGGTCCGGCACGCTCGGATGGGTGAACGGCGCGCGCCTGAAGGTTTCGTCGTAATCCAGCAGGTAGCTCACGGAAAACCTCGCGTCGGGGAAGTCTATCCGCAGGCGTGGCATCAGCACGCCGCCGCAGGTGCGGCAGGTGTCGTACAGGGTGAACAAGTGAATCTCCTTGACCACCCTGCCGTTTGCGGCGGCGCCTAATAGGTCCTGGCGAAGAATGGTCGCGATGAAACGTTCCGAATCCTGCTCGCGGGGGAACGGCGTGATCTTCGGGTTGGCGGCATCGGGCAGCACCGGCAAGCTGCTGAGCGTGGGGTCGGCAGGGGCATCTTCCATCAGCCGGCGGGCGTCTATGTAGCGGGCTTCGCCGTCGCCACCGGTGCGGGGTTGGCCGGGGGTTTCAAGCTTGAGTTGCATCTTGCGCGCGGCTTTCTTGCCGGACAGCGCGTAATAAAGCAGTTGCTCGCCCGACTCGAGGGTCACTTCTGCAAACGCCAGGTTGGTAAAGCCGACGTTCTTGAAGATGGCCTTAGCGATACTCTCCAGTCCCAGGTTTTCGACCGTAAGCGCCTGCCAGCCGGGCGCTGGCTTGTTGCTCACGGGCAACAGCTGATTGAGCCGTTCGGTCACGGCTTGTTGCCGCGCGACAGGAAACTGCGCCAGCTTGTGGAAATCGGGGATGATGCGCCGGACCAGTTTTACGTATAGCCCTTGGCTTGCATGGCTGGTGAGGATTTCCTGTGCGAGCAATTGGAAGTGGTTGCGAAACGGTGCCATGGCCGGTGTAGCCGCCAGTTCGTCGTAGCTGGCGGGCAGGTCGTCTGGGAGCGCATGGCCCTGTTTCCTGGCGTCGAACACATCGATATCGAATAGCAGGCGCGCGACATTATCGCAGTCCACGTAGGACGCCAGTTTATTGCGTACCATGGCATAGCTGTAGTTCAGCTCGATGCACTGATGGGCTTCTTCCATCGTCGATGCGCGGAACGCAATCAGTGTGTCTGGTTCGGCAAAGGCTTGCGCTCCATAGGGGCCGGCGGTGAAGAAACGACCATCGTCGACTTCAACGAATACCAGGTAGTTTTCCTCGTCCGTGGGTACTCGATGGCCCCGCACGATGCGCGCATCGTTGATGTCTGTGCTGATGCCTTCAAACGCCAGGTGCGGTATTGCCTTGTTGAGGCTGTTTACCGTGTCGGCATCGGTCTGCTCGGAGAACCCCAGTCGAGGATCGTTCGACCAGCGTGCTGTCAGGTTTTCGCGGTAGCTCGGTGTGTTCGGCAGGCCCAGGGTGCCCAACTCTGCCTGGCTGAGCGGCTGCAACGCGAAGCCCGCAGGCTGGCCCGGCCGGCTCGGTTTCGATGGGCCGGCGGTAGCGGGCGCCCATTTGACGAACTTGCCCTCGTACACCATCAGGTCCAGTGTCACCGAGGGCGCGGAGGGCGGCCCCGGCAGCGTTCGGCGCTCGAGGTTGTAGCTGCGGGCGGCCTGCGCCTCACTCAGCAAGATCCCGACGCCGCCAGGAGCGTCCGGCGCCGGCGGCGGGGGTGGTGTCGTCGAGCGTAAGCGAACATGGTCGACGCAGGCAGGGTCCACCTTCAGGCCAGGCGCGCGCCGTCGGCGGCAAGGGACCCAGGTGTAATCCAGCGTGTCGGCCCGTTCGGAGACCGGTACGTGCTCGATCTTGCGCAGGCGCCGCGGCGCGAGCAGGGTATCGACCTGGTAGTGGTGCCCATCGATCAGCACATCGAAACGCCCCAGTTCGCGCTCGATGAGCCGCACTTGCGTAGCGGGTTCGAGGGGCAGCAACGGCATTCTGTCGCCGCCGAGCTTGAGCCTGACCAATGCCGGGTAGTGGCCCTGGCCCAGGCGTTTGCGGGTGCTCAGCCATTCTCCTGCGCCGGCCGCGCCCACCGGTTGCAGTGGCGCCCCGTAAACGGCTTGCGTGGCGGCATGCTGCAGGCGGTAGACCGGCGCGGTGTCGCTGCCGATATTGGCGATCAGTACTCCCTCGGCACCGTTGACCGTCGCCAACCGCTGGTGGGGATTGAGCGCAGGCGCCTGGTCCGGCCGGTGGCGCGCAAGGCTCATGCCCAGGTGCTGGATAAAGTCGCCTTGAGGAACACCTTGGCCGATGGTGCGCAGTTGCTGGCGAATGGGGTTATTGATAGTGGGCGCCAGCCAGTCGGCGATCTGCCTCGAGGCGCGGCTCATGGTCTTGGTGCCCAACGACAGCTTCGTGGCGCCGAAGCGGTAAGCGGAGGCGAATGCGCGGCTCAGGCTGCCGGCGCGAATGCCGGCGTCGGGGAGGATGTCCAGCAGGCACGCGGCCGTGTCGTTTGCGTCATGCACATCGGCACAGCCCACGAACGGCAGGGTGTTCTTGATCAGCCGCCAGGCGTATTCCGCATCGGAGCGGGCGGCCCAGGCGGCCTTGGTTTTTTCCAAGGGCGTCTGCCCGCGGCACACCATTTCGAGTTCGTCGATGCGCGCCAGCAACACCACGTCGACCAGTGCGTGGGTGCACTGCGCGAGGTTGTCGCCAGCGCTGGCGGGTACGGCCACGATCTCCGCAAGCGCACTGTAATGATAAGGCAGGGGCTGGCCCAGGTTGAAGGCGGCGTGGCTCAAGGGCAGCAGGTCCTTGAGGGTGTCGGGTGCCAGGTCCCGGTCCGCTAGCGCCGCTTGCTGTGAGGCGTTGGGGAGCATGACCTGGTAGGTCAACTGTTTGGGGAACAGTTGATACACCGCCGTCTGGCCATCCAGCTCGGCCAGCACGAGCAAGCCGCCGGTGGAGGGCCGCAGGCGCCAATCGCTGGCGTCGCTGGTGTGCCGGCTAGGGACGCCGCCGGCTTTGCCGATGTATTCGTGCCAGTGCACGGCGTAAAAGCGCAGTTGGCCGGTGAGCAGGCGCTCGGCATGGGGCGCCGGCAGGTTCTGCACGTAGGCGACCGCGAGCTGGCGGTACGCCTCATTGGCGCTGAAGGCGTAGATTGCGAATAGTGTCTCGAATGCCTGGGTGGGGTCGGGAAGTCGTTTGCCCGCCAGTTGCGGATGGCTATAGTCGCTACCATCGTCAAGGTAGCGTTCAACCTGGGTCACCGGTCGCTTGCTTGGCCACACCGGGGCGACGTTTGGCCCCTCGGTGTCATAGGGCGCGATGCCGGCATCGCGCAAACGCTGGGCGGCGTTCTGCACGCGCGAGGGCACCTCGGCCAGCACCGCCGTGCCGCAGAGTGCGTCGTACTGCAGGGTCAAGGCTTCGATCCGGGCTGGCGCGTAACGCGCCTGCCGGGGGACGACAGCGTGATGCTCGGCCCAGGAAATAATCGCCGGGGTGCGCAAGGCGGCGAACCCCGCCCGCTGCTCGGCGCTACTGGCCAGGCTGCTCTTCAGCAAAGGCGTGGCCTCGGCTTCGGCGAAAGACAATTGGAAAGCTGGCCGCTCGTTGAGGGCCAGGCCGTGGCGCAGGTTGACCAGGCGAAAGCTCTGCTCGTAGCTGAAATCCGCAGGGGTGTCCTGCAACAGCAGTTCAGGGGCTTGCAGGCGCAGCGCAAGCATCGTCAACCATTGCGCATCCGCCGGCACGCAGGTGAAGCGCGCGCTCAGATGGTTGGCCAGGTCCACGGCGATCTCGGTGCCGTCATGGTGCGCCGCCGCATCTTCGAACAGGTTGAATGTGCCCACGTGCGCTGGGACTCGTTCGGAGCGGGGGAACAAGCCGTCGGCGATGGCCTGGCACGCAGTGGCTGCGCGCAGATCCCGTTGAAAGGCGTGCTGCTCGGGGTCGTCGAGCCATTCCAGATCCGCCAGTATCGCCTGCCCCAGGGCTTGACCGCAGCGGCTATATAGCATGGCTTGCAAGGTGAACGCAGGCGTGCGGTCGAGAATGGTTTCAACACGAATCACCGGCTCGTCACGGGCTTGCCCGGAAGGCAGTTCGCCGTTGGCGATTTCCCGTGCGGTCAGGCGGCGGGCATGGCGAGTGGCGTGGTGCACGAAGTCGCTTTGCAGCCGTTGGCAAAGGAGGTCGAACAAGGGCACCGTGGCGTCGACCTTTAGGCAGCGGCGCAGCACCGGCGCGAGGTCGTCATGCGGTACTGGCAAGCTGTGCCAGGCCAGCGTGGCGGCGGGTTCCAATTTGATGCGCAGCAGCAGGCGAGTGGACAGAAGGGCCGTGGCCATCCAGTTGGCGGTCACACGATCGTCGCTCAGGCCTTCGGCCCACAGGTCGCTGGCGAGGCTGAAGGTGGCATATCCAGGCGTCGCATCCAAGGCGCTATCCAGCAAGCGTTCGACCGCGCCCGGGGCCACATGGTCCAGCACGATGCGACACAGTCGGTACAGGTAGTGCGCTTTGTGCCGGTCGGTGATCTGGCTGGCGTCGGCGCCCAGGTAGCGCGCGATGTGTGTGGCCAAACTCTGCGCCTGCAGGGCCTGCAGCAGTTGCTGATGAAACTCGCGGTCTTCGACGCTGCGCCGGATGTAGCGGTAGTCTGGCGGCAATAGCACCGAAAAGATGGTGGCCAGTGCGGTCGGATAGTGAGCGGGTTCCTCGGGGTTCTCCAAGGGCCAGCTGTAGCTGATATCTTTGAGGTGTTCACGGCCCAGCGCGTCAATTGCGGCGGTCAGGTCCAGGGGTGGCTGTGGCATGGGGATGATCCATTCAGGGAAGGGACCTCGCGCACCAGCGCGGCGAGGGCCCGCCATGATCAAAAGGATTGTCCCTGGCGTTGCGCTACATACATAGCGCAGCCGGCTTAGCCGCCGTTGCAGCCGTTGCCCATCACCTGGTATTGCAGAATGTGGCGCTGGCCGCTGGAGTCTTCGTAGGTCATGCGTGCGGGCACTACGTTGCAGGCATCGGGAATGGCGGTGCTGGAGACGACCTTGGCGATGTCCAGGTGCATGCCGTAGCGGTATTGCTCGACCGGAATCTGTTCTGCCGACGTCGGCTTGGCTTCGTCGGCCAGGGTCATGGCGCTGAAGCTGACAAGGGCACAAACAAGTAACGCTTTCATGGTTCGACTACCTTTTTACAGTCGTGAGGGGGCACGCGACCCTTGTGGGGCCACGTGTGAAGCTAGGGTATGGAGAGTCGCGAGAAACGTGCCTTCGTGGGGGCTGGAACCAGTGTCTGTCGCGTTGCCGTTGCTGGCGGGGCGGACTATAGGCCTGTGCTGGGGGGCTAAAAAGCGCCAGTTGTGATAAACAGTTTTATACGAACTTGTAACAATCAAGGCCGTCGAAATGGACTATTACTACCATTGTCGAATGGCCATGATGGAGTAACCGGCTTACAACACGGTCATACAAAAACAACGATAGTGCTGAGGAACCTAATGATGAGTGCGGCTTCCCTTTACCCGGTTCGTCCCGAAGTAGCGGCTACCACCCTGACGGATGAAGCGACCTACAAGGCGATGTACCAGCAGTCGGTGATCAACCCCGATGGTTTCTGGCGCGAGCAGGCCCAGCGTCTCGATTGGATAAAACCTTTCACTACGGTCAAGCAGACCTCCTTCGACGACCACCACGTCGACATCAAGTGGTTCGCCGACGGCACCCTCAACGTCTCGCAGAACTGCCTGGACCGCCACCTCGAGGAGCGCGGCGACCAGGTGGCGATCATCTGGGAGGGCGACGACCCCAGCGAAAGCCGCCACATCACCTACCGCGAACTGCATGAAGAAGTCTGCAAGTTCGCCAACGCCCTGCGTGGCCAGGACGTGCACCGCGGCGACGTGGTGACCCTCTACATGCCGATGATTCCCGAAGCCGTGGTGGCCATGCTCGCCTGCACGCGCATCGGCGCCATCCATTCGGTGGTGTTCGGCGGCTTCTCCCCCGAAGCGCTGGCGGGGCGCATCATCGATTGCCAGTCCAAGGTGGTGATCACTGCCGACGAGGGCTTGCGTGGCGGTAAGCGCACGGCGCTCAAGGCCAACGTCGACCTGGCGCTGACCAACCCCGAAACCAAGAGCGTGCAGAAGATCATCGTGTGCAAGCGCACCGGTGGCCAGATCGCCTGGCACCAGCACCGCGACATCTGGTACGAAGACCTGATGAAGGTCGCTTCCACCCATTGCGCGCCGAAGGAAATGGGCGCCGAAGAGCCGCTGTTCATCCTCTACACCTCCGGTTCCACCGGCAAGCCCAAGGGCGTGCTGCACACCACCGGCGGCTACCTGGTGTACGCGGCGCTGACCCACGAGCGGGTGTTCGACTACAAGCCGGGTGATATCTACTGGTGCACCGCCGACGTCGGCTGGGTCACCGGCCACAGCTACATCGTCTACGGGCCGCTGGCCAATGGTGCCACCACGCTGCTGTTCGAAGGCGTGCCGAACTACCCGGACATCACCCGCATGTCGCAGATCGTCGACAAGCACAAGGTCAACATCCTCTACACCGCGCCCACCGCCATCCGCGCAATGATGGCCGAGGGCACCAAGGCCGTCGAAGGCACCGATGGCTCCAGCCTGCGCCTGCTCGGTTCGGTCGGCGAGCCGATCAACCCCGAGGCCTGGAACTGGTACTACAACACCATCGGCAAGCAGAACTGCCCGATCGTCGACACCTGGTGGCAGACCGAGACCGGCGGCATCCTCATCAGCCCGCTGCCAGGCGCCATCGGCCTCAAGCCGGGCTCGGCGACCAAGCCGTTCTTCGGCGTGGTGCCGGCGCTGGTCGACAACCTGGGCAATATCATCGAGGGCGCCAACGAGGGCAATCTGGTGATTCTCGATTCTTGGCCGGGCCAGGCCCGCACTTTGTACGGCGACCACGACCGTTTCGTCGACACCTACTTCAAGACCTTCCGCGGCATGTACTTCACCGGCGACGGCGCGCGCCGCGACGAAGACGGCTACTACTGGATCACCGGCCGCGTCGATGACGTGCTCAACGTCTCGGGCCACCGCATGGGCACCGCCGAGATCGAAAGCGCCATGGTCGCCCACCCGAAAGTCGCCGAAGCCGCGGTGGTGGGTGTGCCCCATGATCTGAAAGGGCAGGGCATCTACGTCTACGTCACCCTCAACGGTGGCGAGGAGCCCAGCGAGGCGTTGCGCCTGGAACTGAAGAACTGGGTGCGCAAGGAGATCGGCCCGATCGCCTCGCCAGACGTGATCCAGTGGGCGCCTGGGCTGCCCAAGACGCGTTCGGGCAAGATCATGCGGCGCATCCTGCGCAAGATCGCCACCGCCGAGTATGACGCCCTGGGGGATATCTCGACCCTGGCCGACCCGAGTGTGGTGCAGCATCTGATCGATACGCACAAGACCATGAAAGTGGCTTGATCGGGGGATGGGGACGAAGGGGTAATTTCCCTCGCCCAGGGGTGATCTTGGCGACGCCAAGCTCGCAGGCTTCGCCAGCTCCTACCCGGACCGTATTGCCAACCTGATATTCAGGCAGGAACACGGTAGGTGTAGGAGCTGGCGAAGCCTGCGAGCTTTGGCGGCCAACACCGCCCTCTGGTCATACTCCTGCTGCATAATCGATAGTCAGAGTCAACTCCCATTCGGCGCCAACTTGGTGCATCTGTAACTTATTGTCGCTTTGAAGAAATATTGCCTCGCCCCCTGCCGCTAAAATGCGCGGCAATCGTCGACCCCGATTCGACGGCCGATTGCACTCGAATCCCCTGAATTCGACCTCTCTTCGCACTCCGGGCCCCGGCCCGTGCTGCTTTTTACTGCCCGCTTTCGTTGGAGTCTTCATATGAAGAAGCTCGCCCTGTTTGGTGCCCTGGCCCTGTCGCTGCTGTCGATGTCGGCTTTCGCCGATGAAAAACCGCTGAAAATCGGCATCGAGGCCGCCTACCCACCGTTCGCCTCCAAGGCGCCGGACGGCAGTATCGTCGGCTTCGACTACGACATCGGCAACGCCCTGTGCGCCGAGATGAAGGTCAAGTGCACCTGGGTCGAGCAGCCGTTCGACGGCCTGATCCCGGCGCTGAAAGTGCGCAAGATCGACGCTATCCTGTCTTCGATGTCGATCACCGACGAACGCAAGCAGTCCGTCGACTTCACCCACAAGTACTACAACACCCCGGCGCGCCTGGTGATGAAGCAGGGCACCGCGGTCAGCGATGGCATGGCCGAGCTCAAGGGCAAGGTCATTGGCGTGCAGCGCGGCTCCATCCACGAGCGTTTCGCCACTGAAGTGCTGGCGCCGATGGGTGTCGAAGTCAAGCCGTACAGCTCGCAGAACGAGATCTACCTGGACGTTGGCGCCGGCCGCCTTGATGGCACCCTGGCCGACGCGACCCTGCTGCAGGATGGCTTCCTGAATACCCCTGCGGGCAAGGGCTACGCCTTCGTCGGCCCGGCCTTCACCGACGCCAAGTACTTTGGCGACGGCATCGGCATTGCGGTGCGCAAGGGCGACAGCGCCAACCTCGAGCGCCTGAACGCCGCCATTGCCGCGATCCGCGCCAACGGTACCTACAAGAAGATTCAGGACAAGTACTTCAACTTCGACATCTACGGCCAGTAAGCGCCCGACAGCGATGGTGCAGGCCGCGGCGAGTAGCGCGGCCCGCACCATTTTTTCTTTGCGTGGGAGAAACATTCGATGACCAAAGGCCTTCGCCTGTGCTGAGCGGTTACGGTGCCGTCATTCTCGATGGGGCGTGGCTGACCCTGGAGCTGGCTTTGAGCTCGATGGCCCTGGCCGTGGTCCTCGGCCTGGTCAGCGTGGCCATGCGCCTGTCGCCGGTGCGCTGGCTGGCGTGGCTGGGCGACCTGTATTCCACGGTGATCCGCGGCATTCCCGACCTGGTGCTGATCCTGCTGATCTTCTACGGCGGCCAGGTGCTGCTCAATACCGTGGCGCCGCTGCTGGGGCACGACGACTACATCGACCTCGACCCGCTGGTGTCGGGCATCTTCACCCTCGGCTTCATTTTCGGCGCCTACCTGTCGGAAACCTTCCGCGGCGCCTTCATGGCCATTCCCAAGGGCCAGGCCGAAGCCGGCGTGGCCTACGGCATGAGCAGCCTGCAGGTGTTCTTCCGGGTGCTGGTGCCACAGATGATTCGCCTGGCGATTCCCGGCTTCACCAACAACTGGCTGGTGCTGACCAAGGCCACCGCGCTGGTATCGGTGGTGGGCCTGCAAGACATGATGTTCAAGGCCAAGCAGGCCGGTGACGCCACCGGCAAGCCCTTCACTTTCTACCTGGCCGTGGCCGGCATGTACCTGGTGCTGACCAGCGTTTCGCTGCTGGTGCTGCGCCTGGTGGAGCGCCGCTATTCGGTTGGCGTGCGCATGGCCGACCTGTGAGGACTGCACCGTGATATTCGATTACAACGTGGTCTGGGCCAACCTGCCGCTGTACTTCTGGGGCATGCTCGAGACCCTCAAGCTGCTGGGCATCTCGCTGTTCTTCGGGCTGCTGGCGGCCTTGCCGCTGGCGCTGATGCGGGTCTCGAAGAAGCGCTGGGTGAACTGGCCGGCGTGGTTCTACACCTATGTGATTCGCGGCACGCCGATGCTGGTGCAGCTGTTCCTGATCTACTACGGCCTGTCGCAGTTCGCCGCCGTGCGCGAGAGCCTGCTGTGGCCGTTGCTCAAGAGCGCGACCTTCTGCGCCTGCCTGGCGTTCGCCATCAATACCAGCGCCTATACCGCCGAAATCATCGCCGGCAGCCTGCGCGCGACGCCACCGGGCGAGATCGAAGCGGCGCGCGCCATGGGCATGTCGCCGGGCCAGCTGTACCGGCGCATCCTGCTGCCTTCGGCGCTGCGCCGGGCGCTGCCGCAGTACAGCAACGAGGTGATCATGATGCTGCAGACCACCAGCCTGGCCTCTATCGTGACCCTCATGGACATCACCGGCGCCGCGCAGACGGTCTATGCCAAGTATTACTTCCCCTTCGAGGCGTATATCACCGCCGGGGCGTTCTATTTGGCGCTGACCTTCATGCTGGTACGCCTGTTCAAGCGCGCCGAGCGCCGCTGGCTGGGCTACATGGCGCCGCGGCACTGACCCACTTTTTCGTCACGGGCGCGCGAGCGCCTTTTGAGAATCGCGATTATGTACAAACTCGAAGTCCAGGACCTGCACAAGCGCTATGGCAGCCATGAAGTGCTCAAGGGCGTGTCGCTGGCGGCCAAGGCCGGCGACGTCATCAGCATCATCGGCTCCAGCGGTTCGGGCAAGAGCACCTTCCTGCGCTGCATCAACCTGCTGGAACAGCCCCACGCCGGGCGCATTCTGCTCAACAACGAAGAACTGAAACTGGTCCCCGGCAAGGACGGCGCGCTCAAGGCCGCTGAGCCGAAACAGCTGCAGCGCCTGCGCTCGCGCCTGTCCATGGTGTTCCAGCATTTCAACCTGTGGGCGCACATGACTGCCCTGCAGAACGTGATGGAAGTGCCACTGCACGTGCTCGGCGTGCCCAAGCGCGAGGCGCTGGAGAAGGCCGAGTACTACCTGGCCAAGGTCGGCGTGGCGCACCGCAAGGATGCTTACCCGGGGCACATGTCCGGTGGCGAGCAGCAGCGCGTGGCGATTGCCCGGGCGCTGGCGGTGGAGCCCGAGGTGATGCTGTTCGACGAGCCGACCTCGGCGCTCGACCCGGAGCTGGTGGGCGATGTGCTCAAGGTCATGCAGGGCCTGGCCCAGGAAGGCCGGACCATGGTGGTGGTAACCCACGAAATGGGCTTTGCCCGGGAAGTGTCCAACCAGTTGCTGTTTCTGCACCAGGGCCGGGTCGAAGAGCAGGGCGAGCCGCGCCAGGTGCTGAGCAACCCGCAGTCCGAGCGCCTGCAGCAGTTTCTGTCGGGCAGCCTGAAGTAGGTCGTTTACTGATACATTTCGCCGCTGCCACGGGGCGATGAAACAAGGCATGCTGCGGTTCTCTGCGCGCATCGCCGGGTATTATTCCCAGGGAGAGCTCGCTATAGAACAGGTGTCGGACCGTAACCCATGACAGCCCAACGAATCGGTTTTCTGATCTGGCCCAGTGCCAAGGCCCTGACCCTGGCGCTGGCCGAAGAGGCCCTGCGCGTCGCCCAGCGGGTGCACCCGGACGTCAGCTACGAGCTGCTGTTCCTGCAGGCCGAGGCGCCTGCCGCCGGCAGCTGGCAGTTGCCGGGCGAGCCTTGGGCCGGGCGCCTGGAAGGCTGCAGCAAGCTGTTTCTGGTGGCCGACGAACCGCCGGGGGTGCTGAGTGCGCCGCTGGTCAGCGCGCTCAAGCAGCTGGTGCGCACCGGTTGCGCCATCGGTGGCCTGTCGGCCGGGGTCTACCCGTTGGCGCAGCTGGGCTTGCTGGACGGTTACCGGGCAGCGGTGCACTGGCGCTGGCAGGACGACTTCGCCGAGCGCTTTCCCAAGGTGATCGCCACCAGCCACCTGTTCGACTGGGATCGCGACCGCATGACCGCCTGTGGCGGGCTGTCGGTGCTCGACCTGCTGCTGGCGGTGCTGGCCCGTGACCACGGCGCCGAGCTGGCTGGAGCGGTGTCGGAAGAGTTGGTGGTGGAGCGTATCCGTGAAGGTGGCGAGCGCCAGCGCATCCCGCTGCAGAACCGCCTTGGCTCCAGCCACCCGAAGCTGACCCAGGCGGTGCTGCTGATGGAAGCCAACATCGAAGAGCCGCTGACCACCGACGAGATCGCCCAGCACGTGTGTGTGTCGCGGCGCCAGCTCGAGCGTATCTTCAAGCAGTACCTCAACCGCGTGCCCAGCCAGTATTACCTGGAGCTGCGCCTGAACAAGGCCCGGCAGATGCTGATGCAGACCAGCAAGTCGATCATCCAGATCGGTTTGTCCTGCGGCTTCTCGTCGGGGCCGCACTTCTCCAGCGCGTACCGCAACTTCTTCGGCGCCACGCCACGGGAAGACCGCAACCAGCGGCGCAGCAGCAGCCCGTTCGAACTGTCCTCGGTGCCGGCCGAGCGGGGCTGATCGTCGGATTGGCGGCGTTCATGCCGACGCCAAGCTCGCAGGCTGCGCCAGCTCCTACCCTGGCCGCGCCTACAACCGGATTTCAACGTGAAATGCGATCATTGTAGGAGCTGGCGAAGCCTGCGAGCTTTTAGCGGCCCCCGGTGCCCTTTCTGATGTACTTCGTTAAACTGCGCATATGTGACGGTATATGTCGCAATGCCGACAACCGGTCTCCGGCGAGGTTTGCCGCTATAACAAGTTGTCGCTTGGCGGCAATAGTCCGCCGCCAAGCTGTCCTTACAATCCTTACATCGCCTGCCCACCCTGGCCGGCGTTTCTCTCCAGGAGATTCTGATGTCCGTTGAGCATGCACAGGTGCAACGCGCCGATTTCGACCAGGTCATGGTGCCCAACTACGCACCGGCCGGTTTCATTCCCGTGCGCGGCGCTGGCTCTCGTGTCTGGGACCAGTCCGGTCGCGAGCTCATCGATTTCTCCGGCGGCATCGCCGTGAACGTGCTGGGCCACGCCCACCCGGCGCTGGTCGGTGCGCTCACCGAGCAGGCCAACAAGCTGTGGCACGTGTCCAACGTGTTCACCAACGAGCCGGCCCTGCGCCTGGCCAAGAAGCTGGTCGACGCCACCTTCGCCGAGCGCGTGTTCTTCTGCAACTCCGGCGCCGAGGCCAACGAGGCCGCGTTCAAGCTGGCCCGCCGCGTGGCCAGCGACAACTACGGCGCCGAGAAGTACGAGATCATCGCCGCCACCAACAGCTTTCACGGCCGCACCCTGTTCACCGTGAGCGTCGGCGGCCAACCGAAGTATTCCGACGGTTTCGGCCCCAAGATCACCGGCATCACCCACGTGCCGTACAACGACCTGGAAGCGCTCAAGGCCGCCGTCTCCGACAAGACCTGCGCCGTGGTGCTGGAACCCATCCAGGGTGAAGGCGGCGTGCTGCCGGCCGACCAGGCCTACCTGGAAGGCGCCCGTGCCCTGTGCGACCAGTTCAACGCGCTGCTGGTGTTCGACGAAGTGCAAAGCGGCATGGGCCGCAGCGGCGAGCTGTTCACCTACATCAACTACGGTGTCACGCCCGACATCCTCTCCAGCGCCAAGAGCCTGGGCGGTGGCTTCCCCATGGGCGCCATGCTGACCACCGAGAAGCTCGCCAAGCACTTCTCCGTGGGCGTGCACGGCACCACCTACGGTGGCAACGCCCTGGCCTGCGCGGTCGGCGAAGCGGTGATGGACGTCATCAACACCCCTGAAGTGCGTGCCGGCGTGCGCGCCAAGCACACCCGCTTCGTCACCCGCCTGAACGCCATCGGCGAAAAATACGGCGTGTTCAGCGAAGTGCGCGGCATGGGCCTGCTGATCGGCTGCGTGCTCACCGACGCCTGGAAAGGCCGAGCCAAGGACTTCTTCGCCGGCGCCGAGAAAGAAAACCTGATGATCCTCCAGGCCGGCCCGGACGTCGTCCGTTTTGCGCCGAGCCTGGTGATCGAAGACGCCGACATCGACGAAGGCCTGGAGCGCTTCGAGCGCGCCGTGGCCAAGCTGGTCCAGGCCTGAGCCCAGGCCGCTAGCGGCAGCAGGCCCACCTGCTGCCCGTTAACACGTTCCAACCAAAGCGTTCAGTAGACCTACCAACAGGAGTGACACCATGCTGGTCATGCGCCCCGCGCAAATGGCTGATCTGGGCGAGGTTCAGCGTCTGGCGGCCGACAGCCCCATCGGTGTCACCTCGTTGCCCGACGACGTCGAGCGGCTGAGCGACAAGATTGCCGCTTCTGAGGCCTCGTTCGCCGCCGAAGTCAGTTTCAATGGCGAAGAAAGCTACTTCTTCGTGCTCGAGGACACCGCCACCGGCCGCCTGGTCGGCTGCTCGGCGGTGGTCGCCTCGGCCGGCTATTCCGAGCCGTTCTACAGCTTTCGCAACGAGACCTTCGTGCACGCATCCCGCGAGCTGAAGATCCACAACAAGATTCACGTGCTCTCGCAGTGCCATGACCTCACCGGCAACAGCCTGCTCACCAGTTTCTACGTGGTGCCCGAGCTGGTCGGTACGCCCTGGTCGGAGCTCAACTCCCGTGGCCGCCTGTTGTTCGTGGCCAGCCACCCCGAGCGCTTCGCCGACTCGGTGGTGACCGAAATCGTCGGCTACAGCGACGAGAACGGCGACTCGCCGTTCTGGGACGCCATCGGCCGCAACTTCTTCGACCTCAACTACGCCGCCGCCGAGCGTCTGTGCGGGCTCAAGAGCCGCACCTTCCTCGCCGAGCTGATGCCCCATTACCCCATCTACGTGCCGCTGCTGCCCGACGCCGCCCAGGAAGCCATGGGCCAGGTGCACCCGCGTGCGCAGATCACCTTCGATATCCTCATGCGCGAGGGTTTCGAGACCGACCACTACATCGACATCTTCGACGGCGGTCCCACCTTGCATGCGCGGGTGTCGAGCATTCGCTCCATCGCCCAGAGCCGCGTGGTGCCGGTCAAGCTCGAAGAGGGCCACCGCAGCGGCCGCCAGTACCTGGTCTCCAACGGCCAGCTGCAGGACTACCGCGCGCTGCTGCTGGAACTCGACTGGGTGCCCGGCAAGCCGGTCAGCCTGGACCTGGCGGTGGCCGAGGCGCTGGGCGTGGGTGAGGGCGCGACCGTGCGCCTGGTGGCGGTGTAGGTTCGGCCGCGGTTGTTACAAGCCAATGGTTTGAGTGTCGCGGCGGTCGCTGACCGTCGCTGAGGAGATAGCATGATCGTTCGTCCCGTACGCAGCAGCGATTTACCGGCGTTGCTCGAACTGGCCCGCAGCACTGGCGCCGGCCTGACCACGCTGCCCGCCAGCGAAGAGCGCCTGGAGCACCGCGTGACCTGGGCGGAGCAGACCTTCCACGGCACCGCCGGCAAGGCCGACGCCGACTACCTGTTCGTGCTCGAAGACGACGACGGCCGCGTGGTCGGTATCTCCGCCATCGCCGGCGCCGTGGGCCTGCGCGAGCCCTGGTACAACTACCGGGTGGGCCTGACCGTCAGCGCCTCGCAGGAACTGAACATCTACCGCGAGATTCCCACGCTGTTCCTCGCCAACGACCTCACCGGCAACTCCGAGCTGTGCTCGCTGTTCCTGCGCGAAGAAAGCCGCAAGGGCCTCAACGGCCGCCTGCTGGCCAAGGCGCGGCTGTTGTTCATCGCTGAATTCCCGGAGCTGTTCGGCCGCAAGGTGATCGCCGAGATGCGCGGCATGTCCGACGCCGACGGCCGTTCGCCGTTCTGGGAGAGCCTGGGCCGGCATTTCTTCAAGATGGAATTCAGCCAGGCCGACTACCTCAACGGTGTCGGCAACCGTGCCTTCATCGCAGAACTGATGCCCAAGTTTCCGCTGTACACCTGCTTCCTGTCGCCCGCTGCCCGCGAGGTGATCGGCCAGGTGCATACCGACACCGAGCCGGCGCTGTCGATGCTCAAGGGCGAGGGCTTCAGCTACCAGGGCTATGTCGACATCTTCGACGCCGGCCCGGCCCTGGAATGCGAGACCGCACGCATCCGCGCGGTGCGCGACAGCCAGGTGCTGGTGCTGGCCATCGGCACGCCCGGCGATGACGCCCCGGTGTACCTGATGCACAACCGCAAGCGCGAGGAATGCCGCGTGGCCGCCGCGCCCGCACGCGTGGCGGCGGGCACCCTGGTGGTCGACCCGCTGACCGCCAAGCGCCTGCGCATGAGCCCGGGCGATTCGGTGCGCGCCGTGGCCATGTCCAGCCAGTTGCCGAGGGAGTCTGCGCGATGACCACTTTGTACATCGATGGCCATTGGCTGGATGGCGCCGGCGAGCAGATGCAGTCGCTCGACCCAGTCACCCAGCAGAGTATCTGGACCGGCCAGGCCGCTTCTGCCGCTCAAGTCGCGCAGGCCGTCGACGCCGCCCGGGCGGCGTTCCCGGCCTGGGCAACCCTGGCCTTGAGCCAGCGCATCACAGTGCTCGAAGCCTTCGCCGCCAGCCTCAAGGAACACGCCGAATCCCTGGCCCACTGCATCGGTGAAGAAACCGGCAAGCCGCTGTGGGAAGCCACTACTGAAGTGGCCAGCATGATCAACAAGGTGGCGATCTCGGTGCAGAGCTACCGTGAGCGCACTGGCGAGAAAAGCGCGCCCCTGGCCGAGGCCACGGCAGTGCTGCGGCACAAGCCCCACGGTGTGGTGGCGGTATTCGGCCCCTACAATTTCCCCGGGCACCTGCCCAACGGCCATATCGTGCCGGCGCTGCTGGCCGGCAACACGGTGCTGTTCAAGCCCAGCGAGCAGACCCCCAAGGTCGCGGAAATGACCGTGCGCTGCTGGATCGAAGCCGGCCTGCCCGCCGGGGTGCTGAACCTCGTGCAGGGCGGGCGCGACACCGGTATCGCCCTGGCGGCGCAGCCAGGCCTGGATGGCTTGTTCTTCACTGGCTCCAGTGGCACCGGCGAGGCCTTGCACCAGCAGTTCGCCGGCCGCCCGGACAAGATCCTGGCGCTGGAAATGGGCGGCAATAATCCGCTCGTCGTCGAAGAGGTGGCCGACCTCGACGCCGCCGTCTACACCATCGTGCAGTCGGCGTTCATCTCCGCTGGCCAGCGCTGCACCTGCGCGCGCCGTCTGATCGTGCCCGAAGGGGCCTGGGGCGATCGCCTGCTGGAGCGCCTGATCGAAGTGTGCGGGCAACTGCAGGTCGGCGCTTTCGACCAGCAGCCGCCACCCTTCATGGGCTCGGTGATCTCCCTGGACGCCGCCCAGACCCTGCTCGACGCCCAGGCGCAACTGCTGGCCAAGGGCGCCCTGGCGCTGTTGGCCATGACCCAGCCCGACCCGCAGTCGGCGCTGCTCACCCCGGGCCTGCTGGACGTGAGCGCGGTGGCCGAGCGCCCTGATGAAGAGCTGTTCGGGCCGTTGCTTCAGGTGATTCGCTACGCCGATTTCGATGCCGCGCTGCGCGAGGCCAATGCCACCCGCTACGGCCTGGCCGCCGGCCTGCTGTCGGATTCCGCCGACCGCTACCAGCAATTCTGGCTGCACAGCCGCGCCGGCATCGTCAACTGGAACAAGCAATTGACCGGCGCCGCCAGCACCGCGCCGTTCGGTGGCGTCGGGGCCTCGGGCAACCACCGCGCCAGTGCCTATTACGCGGCGGATTATTGCGCCTACCCGGTGGCCTCGCTGGAAGTGGCCAGCGTCGCGCTGCCGGTCACCTTGTCACCAGGCATTCAGTTGTGAACCGGGCCAGAGTCAACTCGTGGAGCTGCACCGATGAAAGCGTTTGAAGTCAATTTCGATGGCCTGGTCGGCCCCACGCACAACTACGGCGGGCTGTCGTACGGCAACGTCGCCTCCCAGGGCAACAGCCAGCAGGCCTCCAACCCGCGGGAAGCGGCGCGCCAGGGCCTGGCGAAAATGAAGGCGCTGATGGACATGGGCTTCGTCCAGGGCGTGCTCGCGCCACAGGAACGCCCGGATGTCGCCG
>Ga0308164_10001221_pt1 | contig 31508 bp, 29 predicted proteins | sample PhyTR2_FD_201031 | JGI IMG/M metagenome (GOLD analysis project Ga0308164, IMG submission 201031) | Phyllosphere microbial communities from UC Gill Tract Community Farm, Albany, California, United States - DLSLT.R2 | ecosystem: Host-associated > Plants > Phyllosphere > Unclassified | place: USA... | reverse complement strand
CCACCAAACGCTTCCAGGGTGCGGTTGCGGGCATAGTCATACTGCCAGCGGGTGATCAGGTTCCACTGCGGAATGATCGGCCACATCATGGAGAAGTCGTGTTGTTGGATTTTGTAGTAATCCTTCACGAAGTTCGGTTGACCTTCGGTGCCGTAGTCCCCACCGAACTGCCATTTGCCGGTCAGCTGGTTGTAGACCACCTGGTCGTTACGATAGCGATAACCGAGGTTGACCACCTTGTTGGGGTTGTCTTCCGGCTGGTAGTGGAACATTGCGCTGCCGGAGCGAGCGCTGTGTTCCTCGGTGTCCCAGTTGTAATCGGCAGTGGCACGCCAGTCGCGGTTGAAGCGAAATTCGTATTCCAGGGCGACAGGGGATACGTCGGATTGTGCATCGGCACGGTCGGCTGCCAGGATGCCTGGCAGTTGGACCTCGCGATCTTTGAAGTAGATAGCCTGGCCGACGCTGACGCGCTGACGCTCGAAACCGTTTTCTTCGATCCAACGGCTGGTGACGCCCAAAGACAGCTTGTTCTCATCACCGATCCGGTCAGCACCGCTGAAGCGGTTGTCGCGGAACAGCGAGCCGTAGCTGAACGAGTACTCGCTGGTGTCGAAGACCGGAATATCGCTCTGGTCCTTGTTCGGGACATACAAGTAGAACGCACGCGGTTCAAGGGTCTGACGATAGTCTTTGCCAAACCAATTGGTGTTGCGGTCGAAATACAGGCCGCTATCAATACTCGCGACTGGAATCGCACGGTCTTGCGAGCTTTTGAAGCTGCCGCCAGCATAAGGATTAGTTGCCGTTGCCGCATTTTGCGCGGCAATGATCTGGTTTTTGCCTGTGCTGTCTAGGTCAAGATCGTACTTGGTGTAGACATACTTCAGCTTCGGCGTAATGAAACCGTAAGTCCAATTCATCGGATAGTCGACGGCTGGTGCTACGTTCAAACGGGTACCGTTGGCACGAGTAAGGCCCGTGACGAATGTATCCAAGCGAGCAGAAACGAGGCCGTTTTCATCGGTAAACGTGCCGTTTTCGAGGCTGCGTTCAAAGCGGACAGCTTCGGTCTCATAACTGAAGTTCAACCCGCCAGGGTGATACGGCAATTGACCATTAAAGGTGATCTGCGGCAACCGATCATACGGAGTGATCTGGGAAATCGTCGCTAGCTGGTAAGCCTGAAGATTCAACCGAGCCTGGTAGGAATCGCCGCGGTAGGTCACCGAACCCTGTTGGTTGAGTGCGTCCTGGGATTCCACACCGATCTGGTTGCTTTTCAGATCCTGGAAGTAATAAGGATCGCTGATTCGGGTGTAATCGACCTGAGTCGACAACCGCGAATCCAACCCACCCTTATGCTGCCAATTGAGCATATAGCGGGTTTTTTCGTAATCGGTCTGTTTGCTGCGCTCGTCGTTGTCGTCGTTCAGGTACGCGCCGCCGAACTGGCCTTCGCTGGACTTGGTGAGGTAGCGGAACTCGCCTTCCATCAACAGGCCGCGTTTGGTCATGTATTGCGGGTACAACGTGGCGTCGTAGTTAGGCGCCAGGTTGAAGTAGTACGGCGTGGTCAGCGCAAAGCCCGTTTCGCCACCAGTGGCGAAGCTCGGCGGCAGGAAGCCGGACTGACGACGATCGTCGATTGGGAAATAGATATAAGGCGTATACAGGATCGGGATGTTCTTGACCCGCAACGTCGCGTTGGTCGCCGTACCGAAACCGGTGGCCGGGTTCAACGTGATGTTGTTGCCTTTGAGCTGCCAGGCGTTGCTGTCCGGCTCGCAGGTGGTGTACGTACCGTCCTTGAGGCGGATGATCGCGTTTTCGGCACGCTTGGCGTACAGCGCGCTGCCGCGGATGCGCGACTTGTGCATCACGTATTCGGCGTTGTCGATCTGGGCGGCGCCGGTGTCCAACTGAACCTGGGCGTGGTCGCCGACGATCAGCGCACCGTTGTCACGCAGACGCACGTTGCCGTTCAGCTCGCCACGGTTCTCGGCCTGGTACAGGCTGGCTTCCTGGGATTCGAGCTGCATGCTGCCCTGGCGCATGACGACATCACCGGCCAGGGTCGCAACTTGCGATTCCTGCTCGTAACGAGAGGCCTTGGCGCCGATGAAGGTCGGCGCGTCGCTCTTGTTGGTCTTGTCGTTCATGCCAGGACGTGTCGGTTCGACGTACGCACCGGCGCAGTAAGGACCGGTTTCGGCCAGTTGGGCCGCGGTCAACTTTTCGCGAGGCACCCAGTCCAAGTGGCTATAGTCGGCGCTGCGCGAGCGCAGGCCGCGGCCTTTGGCTTCGGTGACCAGTGCGGTCTTGGGCTCGGCCTCAGCGCTGCCACCGGCATCGGCTTGCGCCGTGCTGTTGGCCGAGCTGACGGCTGCACCGTCATGCACCGGGCGCGGTGGTAGCGGGGCAGCGGCGGTTTTCGGCGCGCAATCCCAGGCACCCGAAGCAGAGACTGAGCAGTCATACTGTTCCGCGGCGACCACGAATGAGGTGGCGAAAGGTTGCATGGCCAGCAGACTGCCGGTTACCAGCAACGGAAATTTTCTACGAAACGCGGGGGATTTCAATGCCATCTTATTAGTCCGGGCTTCCTGCGTGCCATCTGCCCGCGGTGTGGGCCGCACGCCTCTCGATGGTCTGAAAGTTGGGTAGGAACAGACCATTTCTGGTCTGCTCCCCCCTAAAAACCGTACGTGCGCCTTTCAGCGCATACGGCTCAAGTCTTTACGAAGCCCCCCTTGGGGGAGCCGGTTTGTACACTGTTAGTCCACGAGCGTGAAGCTGCTGGTGGCAAATGGGATGCAATAGTACCCGGTTGTCCAGCGAGTCACCACCGCCTTGTGAGCGATAAATGATGTGGTGGTCGTGCCACCCAGTCTCTCTAGATATTGGGCTTTTGCATAGTACGCACAGTCCATTTTGGGATTGAAACAGATGAAGAATTTGTTTGCGGTACCTCAGTTTCCCGAGCATCCGGGACATCCGCAATGCCTCTCCCATTTCTTCCATAGAGGTATCAAACGGGTTGAAATCCCCGCTGATCTTCCTGTGCCTCTCAATCGGCGTTGCCTCTAGCGCGAATAACCGAATTGCTTCTTTGCCTCCAGACTCCGTTATGACCGTGGTGGCAAACACCCAGCTTCGATTTTCGTGGGTTTGGAAATACTTCTCCCTTACCCAATCGAGACTTTTGTTTGGGTGTCGCCTTTTCGCCCAACGCCAAAGCGCCTGGAATATTTGGTGGTCCATACGGCTGTACGCCTTCTTGGCGACCACAGGCTGGTGATATAACGCCCAGCCTCGCAGTATCGGATTAAGCAGACGGATCAAATCCTCCTGTTTCACCGCTTTGTTAGTGCTGATGACCTCTTTTACCTTCCGGTAGAACGCTTTCACGTTCTTTTTGGCAGGTTTGATCAGGAGCTTCCCGCCGTATTTGCGGAAATTCCAACCAAGGAAGTCGAAACCGTCATCTATGTGGACGACATGGGTTTTCTCGAGCGACAACTGCAATCCTCGAACCGCGAGAAACTGCTCAACCCAAGGCTTGATTTCATTTTCGAGCATTTCTTTCGAGCTGCCTGTAATCACAAAATCATCCGCATATCGCACTACGTTGATTTTTAGCTTCTTCGCCTTCGTCACGCCCAGATGTTGCTTGAGCTGTGATTCCAGTCCATCCAGCACCAAGTTTGCCAAGGTGGGCGAGATAATCCCGCCCTGTGGCGTACCGGCATCCGTTGCCTGTAGCTGGCCTTTATGAATCACTCCAGCCTTCAACCATTTCCGGAGAATTTCTTTGTCCGTTAGGACATTTTCGATCAGCCAGTCATGGTTGATGTGGTCAAAGCAGCCTTTGATGTCCGCTTCCAATACCCATTGGGCCGAGGCCTTCTTGGATAGACAAACGAACAGCTGTCCCATCGCATCAGCCGTGGAGCGCTCGATCCGAAAGCCGTAGCTGTTTGGATCGCCGGTGGTTTCAGCAACAGGCGCCAGGGCTAGCAGGTATAGCGCCTGCATGGCTCTGTCCGTCATGGTTGGAATGCCCAGAGGGCGCTCCTTTCCATTCGACTTCGGGATAAACACACGCCGTAATGGCCGTGGTTTATACCCGTGGCGCTTCAACCCATTTGCCGCTTTCCATTTGGCATCAGGTGTATCCCAAAGCACGCGGTCGACTCCCGCCGTGCGCTTGCCCTGGTTTTCAGTGACTCGCCGTATGGCCAAGTATCTGGCCGAACGAGAGCGGGTTAGCATCCGTTGCAGGGCTTTCACCCTGCGCCAGTTGCCTTCCCTACAAGCCTTCGCAATCCGAATCTGCATCGCCCGTACGTTCTGCTGCACACGACACCAATCGATGTCATGCCAATGCTGCGGAACGCCGGAAGGCGCAGACCCGGCCAGTTGGCTAGGTACTATCATGCTGCCTTCCTCTCAAGTTTCCCCAAGCAGAAGACGTACGCATCCCCTGACGGGAATGGACGCTCCCGTCAGGAGTTGATAACAAAGAAGCCCATTACTGCTGGACTTCGAAGATGATTGAGACAGGTCTACTCAGCGTTCATGCGATAAAAGACCACGCAGAAGTCTGCCCGGTTTCCCGTGGGGGAATGTTCCACCCCCTATCCGCGCCATTACAGCCCGGCGTTCGCTTTTTCTGCGATCCCATACCCGCACAGCCAACAGATCCCCTTGCGGTTCACCTGCCCGAAGGCAGCCATACGGGCTTACCACGTTCCCTGTCTATCACACGATTGGTTTAGGGTCTGCCTTTTCACCGGAGGCCTTGTAGCGACGTATTCCCACATCCCACAGGAATAACTGGCCTCATACCTTTTGGTCCATGCCTGACAGCAGTTTTGGCATGTTTATCATTACGGCGTTTATCAGCAGTTCACTTACGTTACCCATGCCAACCAGCCTAGCGTCTCGACCCGGTACTGCTCCGAGCGTCTGTACTTTGCCTCACGGCAAAAGCACACCCTGATGGGGACTACATTGTCGGAAAAGCTTCACACCCCACCGTTACCAGTGACGCATGTTTTCCTAGGCTATCGTTGGTCGCACAACGAGTCCGCTGCTATCTCAGAGCAAGATAGTTGGACAATGACAGACAGAGTTTTCGCTCGTGTCTCCGATTTGATGTGAGCGAGGGACTGCAAGGCAGCACGCTCAAAGAGTATTTCCTCCTGTTTAAGGCAGGAGGAATCCCTGCGGGGATTCTTCCCGCATGGGTAGGTCATGAGACCTATGTGAATGCACTATCTGATTAGGAACATGGCAGTAACCATGACGATGGTTGACACCAGCGTCATCAAACCAAAGTTCCAGGTCATTCTGTTCAGGGTATCTGAAATGAGTTTCCGCATTTCTACCTGAGCTGCAGATACACCTGCTTTTTGAGCCAGACGTTTATGCATAACGACTTCATCAGTAGTGAAGTAGGCACTCCCAGTCCGAAATTCGGACCATAGCCGCGCTTCTGAGTGCTAAACGGCTTTGGGGTTCGCTATTGTCGCCGCAGCGACAACGAGTCCTTCTAAGCATTGGGACCCCTGGGCTGTTTTGTTTCCCGGATTGGCTGCCGAGCTATTGGTTTTCCTTACGGAAAAACCTTTGACGATGACGTCTCACCGCCAACCTGGAGGCACGCTACGCGTGTCGCACAAGATGCGTGATAATAAAGCATGACCCGCTTGACGGCTAGCGCCGTCGGAGACCCTTGTAATGCCCGAGCAAGATCTACGTTTACAACAGCTGGAAGTCTGGCTGGATGAGCAGTTGCCGATCCTTTTCAACGCTCACGGCTGGGGTGCCGTACCCCCGGCCACATTGACCGCGGCCAGCAGCGACGCGAGTTTCAGGCGCTATTTCCGTTGGGAGGGAGGTGGCCGAACTTTCGTGGTCATGGATGCGCCACCCCCCCAGGAAAACTGCAAACCTTTCGTCGATATCGCGCATTTACTTGCGAGGTCTGGGATAAATGTTCCGAAAATTTATGCAGAAGATCTGCCGCGAGGCTTTCTTTTGCTCAATGACCTGGGCACAAAAACCTACCTGGACGTGATCGACGAGCACAACGCCGATCAATTATTCGCCGAGGCCATCGATGCCTTGCTGGCTTTCCAGCAATTGCCGATGGATGCGCCGCTGCCCAGTTATGACGTCGCCTTGCTGCGGCGCGAGCTGGAACTGTTTCCCGAGTGGTACGTGCGCCGACACCTGGGCATCGAATTGGATACCCATCAACAAGCCCTCTGGCAGTGCGTCAGCGATCGGTTGGTCGACAGCGCCCTGGCGCAGCCCAAAGTGCTGGTGCACCGCGACTATATGCCGCGCAACCTGATGATCAGCGAGCCCAACCCCGGCGTGCTGGATTTCCAGGATGCGGTTTATGGTCCGGTCACCTACGACATCACTTGTCTGTTCAAAGACGCCTTTCTTAGTTGGCCCCAGGCCCGCGTGCGGGAATGGCAGCGTGGTTATTGGGCGCAGGCCATGAAACTTGGCATCCCGGTGCAGGCGGACTTCGATGAATTCCTGCGTGCCAGCGACTTCATGGGCGTGCAGCGCCATCTCAAGGTCATCGGCATTTTTGCGCGTATCTGCCACCGCGACGGCAAGCCTCGCTACCTGGCCGACGTGCCGCGCTTCTTCGCTTATATAGAAGCGGTAGTGGCTGAGCGTCCGCAGTTGAGTGAATTGTCCGAGCTGTTGGTCAGCCTGCGCCAGCCGGCCGAGGCCGTTGTATGAAGGCCATGATCCTGGCCGCGGGCAAAGGCGAGCGGATGCGTCCGCTCACTTTGCACACCCCTAAGCCGCTGGTGCAGGCCGGTGGCAAGCGCCTGATCGAGTATCACCTGGAGGCGCTGGCCAAGGCCGGCTTCACCGACATCGTGATCAACCACGCCTGGCTCGGTCAGCAGATCGAAAGCTATCTGGGCGACGGCGCGCAATTCGGGCTGCGCATCCGTTACTCCCCGGAGGGCGAGCCGCTGGAGACCGGCGGCGGCATTTTCCAGGCACTGCCTTTGCTGGGGGATCAACCTTTTCTGGTGGTCAATGGCGATATCTGGACTGACTACGATTTCTCCCAGCTCAAGCAACCGCTCAAGGGGCTGGCGCATCTGGTGATGGTCGATAACCCGGCGCATCACCCTTCGGGCGGTGATTTTTACCTGGATCACGGTCTGCTTCATGATGCGGCGCCCGGTGCCGATAACCTGACCTTCAGTGGCATTTCCGTGCTCGACCCCAAGTTGTTTGAAGGTTGCAGCGCTGGTGCCTTCAAGTTGGCGCCGCTGTTGCGCGCGGCCATGGCGAAAGGTCAGGTAACGGGGGAGCACATGGCAGGACGCTGGATTGATGTCGGTACGCTGGAGCGCCTGGCGCAAGTCGAATCCCTGCTCATAGCGGGGCAGTAATATGTTGTGGCCAGGGACGCTGATCGGCGCCGGGGCTGGCTTTGCCATTGCCAGTATTCCGGGGGCCTTGTTGGGGGCACTGCTGGGGCAGGCGCTGGATCGTCGCCTGCAACTGCGCAGTTGGGCGCAGTTGCGCGAGCGCCTGGGCGGTCGCCCGGCGTTACGCAATGATGAATTGCTGTTTGTGTTGCTGGGGCGGCTGGCCAAGAGCAATGGCCGCGTGGTGGATGGGCATATTCAGCAGGCGCGGCAAGAAATGCGCGCCCTGGACATGACCGAATCAGCTCAGCGGCGTGCGATTGCGGCATTCAATCGGGGCAAATCCGGGTCCGACCGGGTGCGTAGATACCTGCGCGTGCTCAAGGCTCAGCCCCATGCGGCCGAAGGCGTGCTGCGCGCCTGCTGGCGGATGGTCTGGGCGGACGGCCGTGCGGATGACGCCGAGCGCGACCTGATCGAGCAGTGGGGGCGCTGGCTCGGCTGGACGCCGCAACAGCTCAAGGCGCTGGCCGCTGACTACGCGCCCGAGCGCAAGCCGTTGGTCAATCGCAGCGCAACGTATCAGGACGCCCTGCGGTTGCTGGGGGTGACGGCCACCGCGGACCCGTCAACGATCAAGCGTGCCTACCGTCGCCTGCTCAGCCGTCACCATCCGGACAAAATCGCCGGCACCGGCGCCAGTCCAGCGCAGGTACGCGAGGCCACCGAGCGCACCCGCGAGTTGCACAACGCCTATGCGTTGATTCGCGAACGCCGGGATTTTCGTTAGTCGCCACCGTTGAAGATAGAACTCCAATCAAAATATGGGAGGGGGCTTGCCCCCTCCCACTTCAGTTTTGTGTTGTTTGGGGGCTCAACCAGCCTCTGATCCTGCGATAAAGCTGTTCCTGCTCGGCGGCGCTGTTGCCGGGCAGGGTCTTGAGCGACACCTGTTTATAGCCGTCATTCTTCAACCGCTTGGCCGCCTGCAGGCGAGCCATGGCGTTTTTGCTGGACTGCGTGTTGTCTTGATAGAAAACGTCGGCAGTCGGCATTTTCAGGCCAGGGGCCAGTTGCTGCACGTCCGGCTGACGGCCATTGGGTGTCTTGGCGTCGACCATGACGAATTTCTGCACCTGGGACGGTTGCTTCTCGGTCAAGTAGCGCGCCGCCCACCAAGCTCCGGTGCCATGGCCGAGCAGCACTACACTGCGCGCACTCTGGGTTTGGGCGAAGGCCACGGCGGCGTCGATGCGATCAAAAATGCGCGAGGCATCGGTCTTATCCTGCTCGTCGGCGCCCGGAACCACCGACGGGTCGGTGCCCTCGGCTTCGGCGCTGGCGGCTTGTTCGATGGGTTTATCCGCGGTGCTGGCTTCTTTGCTGCTGGTGTCGACCGTGGCTTTGGGCGCTTCCATAACGCGCGGCGGCAGGGTGTCTACGCTCACATCCGGCAACGACAGGCTCAGGCTGCCCCAGTCGGCATCCGGCAATTTGCGGCGTAAAGGGCCGATTGCTTGCGGCCAGTCAGCATTTTCCCCGGCGCCCGGTACGATAATCACCACGCCCTCGGGCTCGGCGCTGTTGGCGGGTTTCCACAGGGCCAGGAAGGAATCGCTACCAGCCTGCAATTGCTGCTGCTCCTGCTGTGGGATTGTGCGTTCTAGGGCGCTGGCTTCAGCCTGGCTGCGTTCCGGCAAGGGCTGGCGCGCTACGGGTTTTTCGGCTTCTGGCGCGGGAGCGTCAGCGGCCTGTACAGAAAAGGCACTGGTAAAGAGCAGCGACAGGCACAATGCTGGCAGTGCCGAACGGTGGTGAAAGGGCATCGTTAATTCCCGGCCAGAAGTGATTCCAGCAGCCTAATGGGTTGGTCAGTATTTGTCAGTGATGTGAGACGTGGATCATGGGTTTTCGCTGTCTGCTGCTTATCGGCTGTTTGTGCGTTGCCTTGATGGGAAACGCCGCCCCCGCGCCTGGCATACCGCAGGCGCAACTCACTGCGCAGCAGCGCCAATGGCTGACTGAGCATCCGGAGCTGCGGGTCGGCGTAGTGCTGCAAGCGCCTTACGCGCAGTACGATCGGCGCCTACAGCGTTTGTCGGGGGCCAATGTCGAATTGATGCAGTGGCTGGCCAAAGCGCTGAATATCGAACTGACGTGGCGCAACTTTCCCACTCAGGAGCAGTTGGAAGAGGCCGTACGCGAGGGCGAGGTAGACATGGCTCCCGGCCTGCAGCAGACCCCGGCCGGCCTGCGCCTGTGGTTGTTCACCGACCCCTATATGCGCGTGCCCCAGCGTGTGGTGGGCATTCGTGAGGGCGGCGCTGCCGTGGAGCTGGAAAAGCTCGATGATCAATCCCGCGTTGCGGTGCGCATGCCCAGTGCCGTGGCCGATTACCTACGCAGCACATACCCCAATCTCAATCTGCAAGGCGTGCCCATGGAACGTCAGGCCCTGCAATTGCTGGTCAGCCAACAGGCCCGCTATGCGGTGGTGGATGAAGCGCAACTGAGTCGTCTGTCCGCCGAAGCGGAATTCGCCGGGCTGGCGGTGGTGGGTGATATCGGCCTACCGCAACTCTTGCGTGTAGCCACCCGCCGCGAATGGCCGGAACTGGCCGGCATCATGGAAAGCGCGCTGCGTGCCATTCCCGCCCGTGACCTGGACCAACTGCACAACCGCTGGCTGCAACCCCAATATCCCCGGCTAACGCAGTCCCCGGGGCTATGGCAGAACCTGAGCCTGTTGCTGTGCCTGCTGCTGCTCGCCAGCCTGGCGGTGGTGTTCTGGCAGCGTCGCCACCAACGCCAACTGGAACACGACCTGCTTGCCGCCCGCGAAGAAAGCGCCGCCCGTGCGGCCGGTGCCCAGGCGTTGCGGTTGACGCAGTTCTCCATCGATCAAAGCACCGTTGGCATTCTCTGGGTGAACTGGGACAGTCATGTGCGCTACGCCAACCGTGCGGCCGAAAACATGCTCGGTTATGGCCCCGGCGCTTTGATCGAGCGGCCGCTGGTTGACCTCGACCCCACGCTGGACATGGATCGCTGGCTCAATCTGTGGAAACGCGCACGGGCCAGCGAAGAAGGACCGCAGAATTTCGCCACCGATTGTTTGCGCGCCGATGGCAGCATCCTGCCGGCCAACGTTTCCTTGAGTTTTGTGCGCTTTGCCGATGCCGAGTACCTGGTGGTGTTCCTCAACGACGTCACCGAACTGCGCCGCACCCTGGCGGCCTTGCTGCAAAGCGAGGCGCAATTGCGCGAGCTGTCGGCCCACCTGGAAACCGTGCGCGAAGAAGAAAAGGCCCGCATTGCCCGTGAAGTGCACGATGAACTCGGGCAGATGCTCACCGTGCTCAAGCTGGAAACCTCCATGTGCGAGCTGGCCTACGCGCAGTTGGACCCCGGCCTGCATGAGCGCCTGAACAGCATGAAGCGCCTGATCGCCCAGCTTTTCCAATTGGTGCGCGACGTGGCCACCGCGCTGCGCCCGCCGATTCTCGACGCGGGCATTGCCTCGGCCATCGAGTGGCAGGCCCGGCGCTTTGAAGCGCGCACGCACATTCCTTGCCTGGTGCAGGTGCCGGATAACCTGCCGGCCCTGAGCGACGCAAAGGCCGTCGGCCTGTTTCGTATCTTGCAAGAGGCGCTGACCAATGTGATGCGCCATGCCCAGGCGCATACTGTGGAACTTAGCCTGGCGATTGAAGGCACCGACCTGCGCCTGACCATCAGCGACGACGGCGTCGGCTTCGTTCAGGCACAAGGCCGTGCGACCTCGTTCGGCCTGGTGGGCATGCGCGAGCGGGTGTTGATAATGGGCGGGCAACTGAGCCTGCACAGCGAGCTGGGGGAGGGCACCACCCTGAGCGTGACGGTGCCATTGGATACCTGACAATAAGAGGAAAGCCTTGTGATCCGTGTACTGGTAGCCGAAGACCACACCATCGTCCGTGAAGGCATCAAGCAATTGATCGGCCTGGCCAAAGACCTGCAGGTGGTGGGAGAGGCGAGCAATGGCGAGCAGTTATTGGAGACGCTGCGCCATGTGGCCTGCGAGGTGGTGTTGCTGGACATCTCCATGCCGGGCGTCAATGGCCTGGAAGCGATTGCGCGGATTCGGGCATTGAACAACCCGCCGGCGATCCTGGTGCTGTCGATGCATGACGAAGCGCAGATGGCCGCGCGGGCCTTGAAGGTCGGCGCCGCCGGCTACGCCACCAAGGACAGTGATCCGGCGTTGCTGCTGACGGCGATTCGCAAGGTAGCGGCCGGTGGGCGCTATATCGACCCGGACCTGGCCGACCGGATGGTCTTCGAAGTCGGCCTCACCGATGCCCGCCCACTGCATTCATTGCTTTCGGAGCGCGAGTTCTCGGTGTTCGAACGCCTGGCGCAGGGCGCCAATGTCAATGACATCGCCCAGCAACTGGCCCTCAGCAGCAAGACCATCAGCACCCACAAGGCGCGCCTGATGCAGAAGCTTAATATCACCTCCCTGGCCGAGCTGGTGCGGTACGCCATGGAACACAAGCTTCTGTAGCGGCATATCTATTTGCGACACCCCGCAAAACCGCGCCGCACCCATTCTTGCCGCTTGCAGCGGGGCTCTTGCCGCCGCACTGTCCAGTGCCCGCCATCGGTGTAGGGCGATCCCTACCCCCAACCTTCCAACCGGCTGATGAGATTCTCTCCTGGCCCCCGATTTCCGGGGCCTCGCCCCTGGACTACGCTTGTGCCACAGCAGTCCAAAATAAAAGGTGCGGGTATGAGCGAGGTGGATTCAAATGATGTGCTGGTCAGCTTTCGTGGCGTGCAGAAGAGCTACGACGGCGAGAACCTGATCGTCAAAGACCTCAACCTGGAGATCCGCAAGGGCGAGTTCCTCACCTTGCTCGGGCCTTCAGGGTCGGGCAAGACCACCAGCCTGATGATGCTCGCCGGCTTCGAAACCCCGACCGCCGGTGAGATCCAGCTGGCCGGGCGCTCTATCAACAACGTGCCGCCGCATAAGCGCGATATCGGCATGGTGTTCCAGAACTACGCGTTGTTCCCGCACATGACCGTCGCCGAGAACCTGGGGTTCCCCCTGTCGGTGCGCGGTTTGAGCAAGACCGACATCAGCGAGCGCGTCAAACGCGTGCTCAGCATGGTCCAGCTCGACGCCTTCGCCCAGCGCTACCCGGCGCAGCTCTCCGGCGGTCAGCAACAGCGCGTGGCCTTGGCCCGAGCACTGGTGTTCGAACCGCAACTGGTGCTGATGGACGAGCCCCTCGGCGCCCTCGACAAACAACTGCGCGAACACATGCAGATGGAGATCAAGCACCTACACCAGCGCCTCGGCGTGACCGTGGTGTATGTGACCCACGACCAGGGCGAAGCCTTGACCATGTCCGACCGCGTTGCGGTGTTCCACCAGGGCGAGATCCAGCAGATCGCCGCGCCGCGCACCCTGTATGAAGAGCCGAAGAACACCTTCGTCGCCAACTTCATCGGCGAAAACAACCGTCTCAACGGTCGCCTGCACAGCCGCAGCGGCGAACGCTGCGTGGTGGAGCTGGCGCGGGGCGAGAAGGTCGAGGCGCTGGCGGTGAACGTCGGCCAGGTCGGCGGCCCGGTGACGTTGTCGGTGCGCCCGGAGCGCGTCAGCCTCAATGGCTCCAGCGAAAGCTGCGTCAACCGCTTCTCGGGGCGTGTGGCGGAATTTATCTACCTGGGCGACCACGTGCGGGTGCGCCTGGAAGTCTGCGGCAAGACCGATTTTTTTGTGAAACAACCGATCGCCGAGCTGGACCCAGCCCTGGCAGTCGGCGACGTGGTACCGATTGGCTGGCAAGTCGAGCACGTTCGCGCACTCGACCCACTTCTAGAGGCGAATTGATCGCCCCCATGGCTTCACCAACCCTGCACGTGGAGAGAACAACAATGTTGAGATCCCTGAAGTATTCGGCCCTGGCAATTGGCTTGATGGGCGCAACGCACGCCATGGCCGGCCCGGACCTGACCGTCGTGTCATTTGGCGGCGCGAACAAGGCGGCACAGGTCAAGGCCTTCTATGCACCGTGGGAAAGCGCGGGCAACGGCAAGATCGTCGCCGGTGAGTACAACGGTGAGATGGCCAAGGTCAAAGCCATGGTCGACACCAAGAGCGTGTCCTGGGACCTGGTGGAAGTGGAGTCGCCGGAACTGTCCCGCGGTTGCGACGAAGACATGTTCGAGCCACTGGACCCGAAACTGTTCGGCGACAGCGCGAACTACGTGAAGGGCGCGATCCAGCCGTGCGGCGTGGGCTTCTTCGTTTGGTCGACGGTGTTGGCCTACAACGCTGACAAACTGGCCTCTGCGCCAACCAGCTGGGCGGATTTCTGGGACACCAAGAAATTCCCGGGCAAGCGCGGCCTGCGCAAAGGCGCCAAGTACACCTTGGAATTTGCATTGATGGCCGACGGCGTCGCACCCAAAGACGTCTACAAAGTGCTGGCCGGCAAAGATGGCCAGGATCGTGCGTTCAAAAAGCTCGATGAACTCAAGCCGTCGATCCAGTGGTGGGAAGCCGGCGCGCAACCGCCGCAGTACCTGGCCTCTGGTGACGTAGTGATGAGCTCGGCCTACAACGGTCGTATCGCCGCCGTGCAGAAAGAAAGCAACCTGAAAGTGGTGTGGAACGGCGGTATCTACGACTTCGACGCCTGGGCCATTCCAAAAGGCCTGGCCAAGGACCGCGCCGAAGCGGCGAAAAAATTCATCGCCTTCTCGGTTGCGCCGCAGCAGCAGAAGACCTACTCGGAAAACATTGCCTACGGCCCAGCCAACACCCAAGCCGTACCGCTGCTGGCCAAGGACATCCTCAAGGACATGCCGACCACCCCGGAGAACATCGCCAATCAGGTGCAGATCGACGTGAGCTTCTGGGCTGATAACGGTGAGCAGCTCGAACAGCGCTTCAACTCCTGGGCTGCGAAGTAACACCGCATAACCCTATGGGAGGGGGCAAGCCCCTCCCACAAGGGATTTCTTGTGTGTGAAAGATTGCATTCATTTTCAAGATTCGGAGTCAGCCATGGCCATCGCCGTTCCCTCGAACGAGGTCAACAGCCCCACCCTCAAGCAGCGCCTGGCGCGTGCCGAGCGGCTCAATCGCTGGAAAGCCCAAGCGTTGATTGCGCCGCTGGTGCTGTTCCTGCTGTTGGTGTTTCTGGTGCCAATCGTCGCATTGCTCTACAAAAGCGTCGGTAACCCAGAAGTGGTAGGCGGTTTGCCGCGGACCGTGGTGGCGGTGAAAACCTGGGATGGGCGTGGTCTGCCGGGCGAACCGGTGTATCAGGCACTCAGCGAAGATTTGGGCGAAGCGCGCAAAAATCAGACCCTGGGCGATCTGTCCAAACGCTTGAACATGGAACTGGCCGGCTATCGCAGCCTGCTGACCAAAACCGCACGGGCGCTGCCGTTTACCGAAGTGCCCGGCTCTTATAAAGAAGCGTTGGAAAACCTCGACGAGCGCTGGGGCGACCCGGCGTACTGGCAGGCGATCCGGCGCAACACCAACAGCTTTACGCCGTTCTACCTGCTGGCGGCGGTGGATCACCGCATCGACGACCTCGGCGAAGTGGCGCCGGCCACCCCGGATCAGGCGATCTACCTGGATATCTTCGCCCGTACGTTCTGGATGGGCCTGGTGATCACTGCCATTTGCTTGCTGCTGGCGTACCCGTTGGCGTACCTGCTGGCCAATCTGCCAGCGCGCAAAAGTAACTTGTTGATGATCCTGGTGCTGTTGCCGTTCTGGACCTCGATCCTGGTGCGGGTGGCGGCGTGGATCGTGCTGCTGCAATCCGGCGGGCTGATCAACAGCGCGCTGCTGAGCATGGGCCTGATCGATAAACCCCTGGAGTTGGTGTTCAACCGCACCGGGGTCTATATCTCCATGGTGCACATTCTGCTGCCGTTCATGATCCTGCCGATCTACAGCGTGATGAAGGGTATCTCGCCAACCTACATGCGCGCGGCGATTTCCCTGGGCTGCCACCCGTTCACCAGTTTCTGGCGCGTGTACTTCCCGCAGACCTACGCCGGCGTCGGCGCCGGTTGCCTGCTGGTGTTCATTCTGGCGATTGGTTACTACATCACCCCGGCGCTGCTGGGCAGCCCGAACGACCAGATGGTCAGCTACTTCGTGGCCTTCTACACCAACACCAGCATCAACTGGGGCATGGCCACGGCACTGGGCGGCTTGCTGCTGCTGGCGACCGTATTGCTGTACCTGATCTACAACCGGCTGGTCGGCGCCAGCCGCCTGCGCCTGAGCTAAGGAGACCTTGCGATGCTGAGCCCTTATATGTCACCGGTGGAACGGGTGTGGTTTTACAGCTTGCGGATTCTCTGCGGCCTGATCCTGCTGTTTCTGATACTGCCAGTGCTGGTGATCATCCCCCTGTCGTTCAACAGCGGCAGCTTTCTGGTGTACCCGCTGCAAGGCTTCTCTCTGCACTGGTACCAAGATTTCTTCGCCTCGGCGGAGTGGATGCGCGCCCTGAAAAACAGCATCATCGTCGCCCCGGCGGCCACGGTGCTGGCCATGGTCTTCGGCACCTTGGCGGCCATCGGCCTGACCCGCGGCGACTTCCCCGGTAAGGCGCTGGTGATGGCTTTGGTGATTTCGCCGATGGTCGTGCCGGTGGTGATCATCGGCGTGGCCAGCTACCTGTTCTTCGCGCCGCTGGGCCTGGGCAATAGCTTCTTCTCGCTGATCGTGGTGCATGCGGTGTTGGGTGTGCCGTTCGTGATCATCACCGTGTCGGCCACTTTGCAGGGCTTCAACCATAACCTGGTGCGGGCGGCGGCCAGCCTGGGGGCGTCGCCGTTGACCGCATTCCGTCGGGTGACGTTGCCGCTGATTGCGCCGGGGGTAATTTCCGGAGCGCTGTTCGCGTTCGCCACTTCGTTCGATGAGGTGGTGGTGACGCTGTTCCTCGCCGGCCCCGAGCAAGCGACCTTGCCGCGCCAGATGTTCAGCGGCATCCGCGAAAACCTCAGCCCCACCATTGCCGCGGCGGCGACGTTGTTGATTGCGTTCTCGGTATTGTTGCTGCTGACCCTGGAATGGCTGCGCGGGCGCAGTGAAAAACTGCGTACTGCTCAGGTGTAAAGTCCAGCGCAGAACCTATGTGGGAAGGGACACGCCTCCTCCCACATAGGTTCTGTGACCATTCAGCCGCTGAATGAAAGACAACCTGTTTCAGTCAGCTACTCTTGTGCCAGCCCATCCATCAAAAAGAGGCCGCGCACATGAGTACTTCCTCATTCAAGATCGCCCACAAACTGCTGACCGGCGCCGGTGCCATCGAGCAACTGGCCGCCGAGCTCACGCGCCTGGATGTGGATAACCCACTGATTGTCACCGATGCCGCACTGGTTCAGTCCGGCACGGTGGCCCTGGCTCTGGAGCATTTGGGCGGGCGCAGCTATGAGATTTTCGACCGCGTAAAACCCGACCCGGAAATCGCCATTGTCGAAGACTGCATGCAGGCGTACCGCGACGGCGGGCACGACGGTTTGATCGGCGTGGGCGGTGGCAGCGCCATCGACATTGCCAAGAGCGTGGCCGCTTATGCCGGTTACCACGGCGCGCTGGAGGATTTGTTCGGTGTTGACCAAGTGCCGCGCAAAGGCCCGCCGCTGATCGCGATTCCCACCACCGCCGGCACCGGCTCGGAGGTGACCAATGTGGCGATCCTCTCCGACAAGGCTGCCCAGTTGAAAAAAGGCATCGTCAGCGATTACCTATTGCCGGATGTCGCACTGATCAGCCCGCAGATGACCCTGACCTGCCCGCGCAGCGTCACCGCCGCCAGTGGCGTGGACGCGCTGGTCCACGCGATCGAATCCTACTTGTCGCTCAATGCCTCGCCGATCACCGATGCCCTGGCTATTGGCGCGATCAAGCTGATCGTCAATGCGTTGCCCAAGGCCTACGCCAATCCGGTTGACCTGAAGGCTCGTGACGACATGGCCACCGCCAGCCTGATGGCCGGCATGGCCTTTGGTAACGCCGGCGTGGGCGCGGTGCATGCCTTGGCGTACCCGCTGGGTGGGCGCTACAACGTCGGTCACGGCGTGAGTAATTCGTTGCTGCTGCCCTACGTGATGCAGTGGAATAAATTGGCGTGTGTCGAACGCATGCGCGACATCGCCGAGGCCATGGGCGTGAATGTGGCCGGCTTGAGTGTCAACGCTGCCGCCGATCAGGCCGTCGAGGCGATGACGCGCCTGTGCGCCGATGTGGAGATCCCCTCCGGGCTGCGCAGTTTCGGGGTAACCGAAGATGCCATCCCTGCCATGGCTGCGGAGGCGGCAGGTATTGAGCGCTTGATGCGCAACAACCCGCGCAAGCTCAGCGCGGCTGACATCGAGAAAATCTACCGGGCCGCCTACTAGCCATTGAGCCAGGTCACGGTGCGCGGGACAAAGCATGAGGTATACAATGCGCGCCATCGTGATTTAGCTCAGAAAAGGTGCGTCATGCAGCCCTTCGTCATTGCTCCATCGATTCTCTCCGCCGACTTCGCCCGCCTGGGCGAAGAAGTGGACAAGGTACTGGCCGCCGGCGCCGACTTCGTCCATTTCGATGTTATGGACAACCACTATGTGCCCAACCTGACCATCGGGCCGATGGTCTGCGCGGCGCTGCGCAAGTACGGCATCACCGCGCCTATCGACGCGCACCTGATGGTCAGCCCGGTGGATCGCATCATCGGCGACTTCGTTGAAGCCGGCGCCACTTACATCACCTTCCACCCGGAAGCCTCGCTGCACGTCGACCGCACCTTGCAACTGATCCGCGAAGGCGGCTGCAAGGCTGGCCTGGTGTTCAACCCGGCGACGCCGCTGGACGTGCTCAAGTACGTGATGGACAAGGTCGATATGGTGTTGCTGATGAGCGTCAACCCAGGCTTCGGCGGGCAGAAGTTCATCCCTGGCACCCTCGACAAGCTGCGCGAAGCCCGTGCACTGATCGACGCCTCCGGCCGTGATATCCGCCTGGAAATCGACGGTGGGGTGAACGTCAATAACATTCGCGAAATCGCCGCTGCCGGCGCTGACACCTTTGTGGCCGGCTCGGCGATCTTCAATGCCCCGGACTATCAGGAAGTTATCGCCAAGATGCGCGCTGAACTGGCGCTGGCGCGTCCATGAGCGGCTTTGAGCAGTTGTTCCCCGGCAAATTGCCACGGCTGGTGATGTTCGATCTGGACGGTACGTTGATCGATTCGGTGCCCGACCTGGCAGCGGCGGTGGACCACATGCTGCTCAAACTGGGGCGCAAGCCGGTGGGCATTGAGGCTGTGCGCGAATGGGTCGGCAACGGCGCGCAGATGCTCGTGCGCCGCGCCCTGGCCAATCACATCGATGCCGAAGGTGTCGATGAGGTCGAGGCCGAGCGGGCACTGGAATTGTTCAACGAAGCCTATGAAGGCAGCCACGAACTTACGGTGGTCTACCCCGGCGTGCGAGACACCCTCAAATGGTTGAGCAAACAGGGCGTGGAAATGGCCCTGATCACCAACAAGCCGGAGCGCTTTGTTGCGCCATTGTTGGACCAGATGAAAATCGGTCGTTATTTCCGCTGGATCATCGGCGGCGATACCTTGCCACAGAAAAAACCCGACCCAGCGGCGCTGTTTTTCGTGATGAAAATGGCCAATATCCCGGCCTCCCAGTCATTGTTCGTCGGCGATTCGCGCAATGACGTGCTGGCGGCCAAGGCGGCCGGCGTGCAGTGTGTGGCACTCAGTTACGGCTATAACCATGGTCGGCCGATTGCCGAAGAATCGCCGACATTGGTGATCGATGACCTGCGACTGCTAATCCCCGGTTGCTTGGGAGCGGGCGCTGAGATAACGTTGCCCGACATCGATCCGTCCCCTTCTGGAAATTCCATCGTGGTGGTCACTCGCAAACTCTGGATGAAAGTCATCAAGGCCCTGGCCCGCTGGCGTTGGCGCGCCTGACTGATCCTGGCCGCACCTGTGCGGCACGTTTGCCTACCTGACTGTTAGACCCTCACACCACGAGGCACCTCATGATCCGTGAAGAATTCCTGCGTTTGGCCGCTGCCGGCTATAACCGCATCCCCCTGGCCTGCGAAACCCTGGCCGACTTCGATACGCCGCTGTCGATCTACCTGAAACTGGCCGACGCCCCCAACTCCTATCTGTTGGAGTCGGTGCAGGGCGGCGAGAAATGGGGCCGTTACTCGATCATCGGCCTGCCGTGCCGCACTGTGCTGCGGGTTTACGACCATCACATCAGCATTACCCACGATGGCGTCGAGGTCGAAAGTCACGACGTAGAAGACCCGTTGGCCTTCGTCGAAGCGTTCAAGGCGCGCTATAACGTGCCGACCATCGCCGGCCTGCCGCGTTTCAACGGTGGCCTGGTGGGGTATTTCGGCTACGACTGCGTGCGCTATGTGGAGCAACGCCTGGGCAAGTGCCCGAACCCCGATCCTTTGGGCGTGCCGGACATTCTGCTGATGGTCTCCGACGCAGTGGTGGTGTTCGATAACCTCGCCGGCAAGATGCACGCCATTGTCCTCGCCGACCCGGCCCAGGCGGACGCGTTCGAGCAAGGCCTGGCCAGCCTCGAAGCCCTGCTGGAAAAGCTGCGGCAGCCGATCACCCCGCGTCGCGGCCTGGACCTCAGCCGTCCACCGGCGGCCGACCCGGTGTTCCGCTCCAGTTTCACCCAGTATGACTACGAGCGTGCGGTCGATACCATCAAGGAATACATCCTCGCCGGTGACTGCATGCAGGTAGTGCCGTCGCAGCGCATGTCCATCGACTTCAAGGCGGCGCCGATTGACCTGTATCGTGCGCTGCGCTGCTTCAACCCGACGCCGTACATGTACTTCTTCAACTTCGGTGACTTCCACGTGGTGGGCAGTTCGCCGGAGGTGCTGGTGCGCGTCGAAGACAACCTGATCACCGTGCGCCCGATTGCCGGCACGCGCCCGCGCGGCGCGACCGAAGAAGCGGATCTGGCCCTGGAAGAAGACCTGCTGAGCGACGACAAGGAAATCGCCGAGCACCTGATGCTGATCGACCTGGGCCGCAACGACACCGGGCGCGTCTCGGAAATCGGTTCGGTCAAACTCACCGAGAAGATGGTGATCGAGCGCTATTCCAACGTGATGCACATCGTGTCCAACGTTACCGGCGAGTTGAAAGCCGGGCTGACCGCGATGGACGCACTGCGGGCGATTCTGCCGGCAGGTACGTTATCGGGGGCGCCGAAGATCCGTGCGATGGAAATCATCGACGAGTTGGAACCGGTCAAACGCGGCGTGTACGGCGGCGCGGTCGGCTATTTCGCCTGGAACGGCAACATGGACACCGCGATTGCGATCCGCACCGCAGTGATCAAGGACGGGGAGCTGCATGTACAGGCCGGTGGCGGAATCGTCGCCGACTCGGTGCCGGCTCTCGAATGGGAAGAAACCCTGAACAAGCGCCGCGCAATGTTCCGCGCTGTGGCGCTGGCCGAACAGACCCCCAATTCCTGAGGTTTCCCCATGTTGCTGATGATTGATAACTACGACTCCTTTACCTACAACGTGGTGCAGTACCTGGGCGAGCTGGGTGCCGAGGTCAAGGTGGTGCGCAACGACGAACTGACCGTGGCTGAAATCGCCGCGCTGAACCCCGAACGCATCGTGGTTTCGCCAGGCCCTTGCACGCCGACCGAGGCGGGTATTTCCCTCGAAGCGATTAAGTATTTCGCCGGCAAGCTGCCGATCCTGGGCGTGTGCCTGGGGCACCAGTCCATCGGCCAGGCCTTTGGCGGTGATGTGGTGCGCGCGCGCCAGGTAATGCACGGCAAGACCAGCCCGGTGTTTCATAACAATGTGGGGGTTTTTCAGGGCCTGAACCTGCCGGTGACGGTCACCCGCTACCATTCACTGGTAGTCAAACGCGAGACTTTGCCGGAGTGCCTGGAACTGACCGCCTGGACCCAGCTGGAAGACGGCTCCGTCGACGAGATCATGGGGCTGCGCCACAAAACACTGAATGTCGAAGGGGTGCAATTCCATCCCGAGTCGATCCTCACCGAGCAGGGCTACGAGCTGTTCGCTAACTTTCTCAAGCAAAGCGGCGGCACGCGCTAAGGACTTTCCATGGATATCAAGACTGCCCTGAGCCGTATCGTCGGCCATCTGGACCTGAGCACCGCTGAAATGAGCGATGTGATGCGCGAGATCATGACCGGTCAATGCACCGACGCGCAGATCGGCGCCTTTATGATGGCCATGCGCATGAAGAGCGAGAGCATCGACGAGATCGTCGGTGCCGTGTCAGTGATGCGCGAACTGGCGGACAAGGTCGAACTCAAGACCCTCGACGGCGTGGTGGATGTGGTCGGCACCGGTGGTGACGGCGCGAATATTTTCAACGTATCGACGGCTTCGTCTTTTGTCGTGGCGGCGGCGGGTTGCACTGTAGCCAAGCATGGCAACCGTGCGGTGTCCGGCAAGAGCGGCAGCGCCGACTTGCTCGAAGCGGCCGGGATCTACCTGAACCTGACCCCGGTACAAGTGGCGCGCTGCATCGACAATGTCGGCATCGGCTTTATGTTTGCTCAGTCCCACCACGGTGCGATGAAGCACGCAGCCGGCCCACGTAAAGACCTGGGCCTGCGCACACTCTTCAACATGCTCGGCCCGCTTACGAATCCGGCCGGTGTAAAGCATCAGGTTGTTGGGGTGTTCAGCCAAGCGTTGTGCCGGCCATTGGCCGAAGTGCTGCAGCGCTTGGGCAGCAAGCATGTGCTGGTGGTGCATTCCAAGGATGGCCTGGACGAGTTCAGCCTGGCGGCGCCGACCTTTGTCGCCGAGCTCAAGAATGATCAAGTCACCGAATATTGGGTCGAGCCTGAAGACTTGGGCATGAAGAGCCAGAGCCTGCACGGCCTGGCGGTGGAAAGCCCGGCGGCATCGTTGGAACTGATTCGTGATGCTTTGGGGCGTCGTAAGACCGAAAACGGCCAAAAGGCTGCGGAGATGATTGTTCTGAATGCTGGCGCGGCACTTTACGCAGCAGACCATGCCTATAGTCTTAAGGAAGGTGTCGAATTGGCCCACGATGCACTGCACACCGGTCTGGCTCGCGAGAAGCTCGAAGAGCTGGGAGCATTCACTGCCGTATTCAAGATGGAGAATGAAGGATGAGCGTGCCGACCGTTCTGGAAAAGATCCTGGCCCGCAAGGCAGAAGAAGTCGCCGAGCGCCGCGCCCGTGTCAGCCTGGCTGAACTGGAGACCCAAGCGAAAGCTGCGGATGCGCCGCGCGGGTTCGCCAAGGCTTTGATCGATCAGGCCAAAAAGAAGCAGCCTGCGGTGATCGCCGAGATCAAAAAAGCCTCGCCGAGCAAAGGCGTGATCCGTGAGCACTTCGTGCCTGCCGAGATCGCCGTCAGCTACGAAAAGGGCGGGGCGACATGCCTGTCCGTGCTCACCGATATCGACTACTTCCAAGGCGCCGACCTGTTCCTGCAACAGGCTCGTGCCGCATGCAAGTTGCCAGTGATCCGCAAGGATTTCATGGTCGACCCGTACCAGATCGTCGAGGCCCGTGCCTTGGGCGCCGACTGTGTGCTGTTGATCGTTTCCGCGCTGGATGACGTGAAGATGGCCGAACTGGCTGCCGTGGCCAAAAGCGTCGGCCTGGATGTGCTGGTGGAAGTGCACGATGGCGATGAGCTGGAACGTGCGTTGAAAACCCTCGACACACCGCTGGTGGGGGTCAACAACCGTAACCTGCATACCTTTGACGTCAGCCTGGAAACCACCCTCGACCTGCTGCCGCGTATTCCGCGCGACCGTTTGGTGGTGACCGAAAGCGGCATCCTCAACCGCGCTGATGTGGAACTGATGGAAATCAGCAATGTGTACTCGTTCCTGGTCGGCGAGGCGTTCATGCGCGCTGAGAATCCAGGGGCGGAGTTGCAGCGCTTGTTCTTCCCGGAGCGCGGTGTACCGGTCAGCGGTTCCACTCTCGATTGATTTGAAACGCGATCAAAGTGGGGAGAGGGGGCTTGCCCCCGATGGCGGCGATTCAGTGGGAGCATCCTTGACTGACATCCCGCTATCGGGGGCAAGCCCCCTCTCACATTTGGGTTTGTGTTTGTTCAGATAGGTAGGTGCTCGTTGATCCAGCCAGTGTCGATGCGTGTTGAAGCAGGTCTTGCCGCGGAGCAAGCCTTATTGGCCGCCGTTTGCGCGGGTGAGCAGCCGTTTGGGTTGTTGTTCTGGCAGCCCAGCGATCAGGCATTGGTGATGCCACGCCGCTTGAGCAGATTGCCTGCTTTCGATGTCGCCAGTCGCGTGTCTGCGGATGCCGGTTGGCCGGTGCTCTTGCGCGAAACTGGCGGCGAACCGGTGCCGCAGTCCAGCGCTACGGTCAACATTGCGCTGGTCTATGCACCGCCACGTAGCGAAGGCGATCAGAATCGCATCGAGACCGGTTACCAGCGTTTGTGCCAGCCGATCTGCGATCTGTTGATGGAGTTGGGCGGCGACGCCTCCGTCGGGGAAATCGAAGGTGCCTTCTGCGACGGTCGTTACAACGTCAACCTCAATGGCCGCAAAATGGTCGGCACCGCCCAACGGTGGCGTCAGAGCGGCGGCCGCCCGGTAGGGTTGGTGCATGGGGCGTTGTTACTGGAAAACGATCGCGAAGAACTGATCGCGGCGGTCAATCGCTTCAACCAAGCCTGTGGTCTGGAGCAGCGAGTTCGTGCCGACCGTCACATCGCCTTGCATGAGGCGTTCCCTGCGCCGGATGCCATTAGTCGATTGGATACGCTGTACCGTCAGATGCTGGCCAGCTTTATGCCTGTCTAGCGAGTGCCGAACACCACCATCGTCTTGCCTTTAACGTGCACCAGGTTGCGTTCTTCCAAGTCCTTGAGTACGCGACCGACCATTTCCCTTGAACAACCGACAATGCGCCCGATTTCCTGGCGCGTGACTTTAATCTGCATGCCATCGGGGTGGGTCATGGCATCCGGCTGCTTGCACAACTCCAGCAGGCAACGGGCCACGCGCCCGGTGACGTCGAAGAACGCCAAGTCGCCGACCTTGCGCGTGGTGTCGCGCAGGCGTTGGGCAATCTGGCCGCTGAGGGCGTAAAGAATATCGGGATCGTGTTGCGCCAGTTCGCGGAATTTGGCGTAACTGATTTCGGCCACGTCGCATTCCACCTTCGCACGCACCCAGGCGCTGCGTTCCTGCTCCTTCCCGGCTTGTTCGAACAGGCCCAGTTCGCCGAAAAAGTCCCCGGTGTTGAGGTAGGCAATGATCATTTCCCGGCCATCTTCATCCTCGATCAGGATGGTGACGGAACCCTTGACGATAAAGAACAGCGTTTCGGAACGCTCGCCGGCACAGATGATGTTGTGCTTGGCCGGATAACGTCGGCGTTGGCAGTGCATCAGCAACTTGTCGATGTTCTTGATCTTGGGTATGGGAGTAAGGGCAACCATGGTTGTATCCCGAAAAGGCGTCGCAAAGGGGTTGGCGTTGTTGTATGCAGCGTATCGGCACAGAGACAAGCTGGATAAAGTGTGGCAATGAGCCATCGATTTGACGCCAGCTTAACAGACACATTCTGACTCGATTAGGGAATTTACCGAGCAAACCCTGTTATCGATTCACTTTCATGGGATGCACTGCCGTGATCGGCCCCTGTGCTAAGCTGGCGGCCCTTTTTAAGCAGTGGAGTCTGGGCGATGAAGGCACGCATCCAATGGGCGGGCGAAGCCATGTTCCTCGGTGAGTCGGGCAGTGGCCATGTGGTGGTCATGGATGGCCCGCCGGAAGCCGGTGGCCGTAACCTGGGTGTACGCCCGATGGAAATGCTCCTGCTGGGTGTAGGTGGTTGCAGCAATTTCGATGTGGTCAGCATCCTGAAAAAATCCCGTCAGGCCGTAGAAAGCTGCGAAGCCTTCCTGGACGCCGAGCGCGCCAGCGAAGATCCGAAGGTCTTCACCAAGATCCATATGCACTTCGTGGTCAAAGGCCGGGGGTTGAAAGAGGCTCAGGTCAAACGTGCCATCGAATTGTCGGCCGAAAAATACTGCTCGGCGTCGATCATGTTGGGCGCGGCCGGTGTGGCCATTACCCATGATTACGAGATCGTCGAGTTGGGTTGATAACCCGTCGACCAAAGAAAAGGGCGCTTTGAAAGCGCCCTTTTTTGCGTCTGCCGTTTGGGTCAGATGCGGTACGTGCTTTTGGTCATGACCTTGGCCAGCAGGCTCATGCCGAAGCGTACCGGTGCCGGGAAGCGGAAGCCGCCCGCGTCCAGTGCGCTTTCGGCGTGGTGTTCTTCGTCGACGCGCATCTGTTCAAGAATGGCGCGGGACTTGTCGTCTTCACTGGGCAGTTGTTCCAGATGCTCGTCCAGGTGCTTGCACACCTGATGTTCCGTGGCCGCGACGAAACCGAGGCTGACCTTGTCGCTGACCAGTCCCGCCACGGCGCCGATGCCAAACGATAAACCGTAGAACAGCGGGTTCAGCACGCTCGGGTGGCTGCCCAGTTGACGGATGCGCTGTTCGCACCACGCCAGGTGGTCGATTTCTTCCTCTGCCGCATGTTCCATGGCCGCGCGCACTTGCGGCAGCTTGGCGGTCAGGGCCTGCCCCTGATACAGCGCCTGGGCACACACTTCGCCGGTATGGTTGATGCGCATCAAACCGGCGACGTGACGGGTGTCGGCCTCGTTCATCTGCACATCGGGCTGCAGCAGGGCGGGCGATGGGCGGTAAGGTTGGCCGCTGAAGGGCAGCAGCGTGCGCATGGCCGTATCGGCTTGCAGCAACAGACGGTCAATCGGCGAGTAGTGACGTTGGGTAGTCATGCTGACCTCCGGGAAGAATCTCGGCGGCCAGTTTACCGCAAGAGAGAGGGGCGCGTTTGCGCTGCGTCAAGGGCATGGGGTCGCAGCCTTGAGACCTGACCCCGGCTTATCGGGCGATCAGCCCGGCGGCCAGTTCATCTGGCGCTGACCCAGGACGTGCATATGGATGTGATAAACGGTTTGTCCGCCCATCTCATTGCAATTCATGACCACGCGGAAACCTTCTTCGCAACCCAGCTCCAGGGCCAGGCGCTGGGCAGTGAACAGGATATGGCCGGCCAGACCTTTATCGGCCTCGGTGAGGTCGTTCAACGTACGGATAGGCTTTTTCGGAATCACCAGAAAATGCACCGGTGCCTGCGGGGCGATGTCGTGGAAAGCGAGGACTTGATCATCTTCGTAGATGATCTTCGCGGGTATTTCTCTGTTGATGATCTTGGTGAACAGAGTATCCACAGCGGTTTCTCCATGATGAAAGGGCAGGTTGAGTGTACTCAGGCGCTCAGCGGGGGCAATAGGCCTTATTGATTGCGCCGGCGATCTTGCGGGCCAGCCAGCGCGGGCTGAATCGAGGGCTGAATGCCAGCCAGCGGTTGCGTCGCCCGGGAATAATGATGGCTTTGTTCTTTTCCAGCGCGCGTACGGTGTAGAGCGCCACTTGCTCCGGGCTCATCAACTGGTCACTGCGTTCGAGCTTGGCGGCGTCCATGTTTGCCGTGCCGAAAAACGCGGTGCGCGTCGGCCCCGGGCACAGCACCGAGACCTTGATGCCGCAGCTTTTCAGCTCTTCGCGCAGGCCCTCGGAAAAATGCAGCACATACGCCTTGCTGGCGTAATAACTGCTCATCCACGGGCCTGGCTGAAAAGCCGCAATCGAGGCGACGTTGAGAATCTGCCCGCCGCCCTGTAACGCCATGGCATTCCCCAAGGCATGACACATGCGGGTCAGGGCGAGGATGTTGACTTCGATCAGATCCTGCTCGGTCATCCAGTCCTGAGCCAGAAACGGCCCGCTGGTACCGATGCCGGCGCAGTTCACCAGCAGATCGATCTGCCGCTCGCCTTCTTCAAGCTCCAGCAGAAACCCGGATAAACGTAGCGGCTCGCCCAGGTCACAGGCGCGAAACAGCACCTCTACGCCAAAGCGTTGAGTCAATTCGATTGCAATGCTTTCCAACTGATCACGCTGGCGGGCCACCAGAATCAAGCTGCGACCGCGACGGGCCAATGCTTCGGCCAAAGCCAGGCCAATGCCACTGGAGGCACCGGTGATCAGAGCGTAACGGGTCATGCGTTTCTCCATCGCAACGTCCCGTGCCGGTGATTGGGGCATCACCGACACGGGGCGTTTCTTTACTGATCTGGAGAGTCTACAGGGTCGGCCGCTTCGTCAGCACTTTGCGTGTCTTCTTCCTCGACGGTACCGCTCTGGTCGGCGTCCTCGTCGTACGTCATGGAGCTGCTTTCGTAGCTGCTGTCCACGTTGCTTTCGAGTTGATCGAGATAGCCGTTCATCCCCAGGCCGACCACGATGATCAACATCAAAGGGATAAACGCCAGCCACAGCGAAGCCAGGACTTTGACCGCGGTGGAGTTGCGCGGCGGAGGCGCGCCGTACTGGTTGGCGCCTGTGTTACCCGGCAATACCAGCAGTAGCAACGGGAAAATGCTGTTGACCAGCGGAACGAGGTTAAGCAAATACAACCAGCCGGACCAGCCCAGGTCGTGCAAGCGCTGCACGCCGATCTGCACGCTCACGACGACCAGCGCCACGAACAGTGCGAAACCCAGCAGCGAGCCGAGGATGATGGCGATAGTCGGCGAGGCAGTCGCCACGGCAAAACCCACGGTGCTCAGGATGCCGGCTGCCACAAGCATTGCGACGGTAAGTACCAGCGTCCATGCCAGGTACCGCAGGCGACCGATGCGCCCATTGATGGTGAACACTTTGAGGGTGGCATATTCCGGCAGGTTGTCACCCACGGCAGCCCGTGGCGGCGCGTACGGTGATGCGGCGGGGCTGGAGAAATCGGTGGAGCCGGAATCCGTTTCGTGGGTTTCGGCGAGACTGAAGGCCACCGGCTGCTCGGCTTCGATGCGTGCATCGACCCCGGCGTTTTTCAGCGCGGTCAGGTAGGTTTCGGCGTCTGGCCGGGACAGGTCGCGTTTGAGCGCGACGGTGCGGCCGGTGAAGAGTTTTTCGATGGCCTCGACGTCACTTTTGAACAGTTCGGCCAAGTTCAGCTTGGCCGTGGTGCTTTCGACACCCGGGAGCAAGGCTCCATCAAACACAATCTTGAAACGGTTGTCGCTCATGCGGGCATCCTTGTCATTCAAACATTAGGGGAGTGCAGGCCCGTGCCAATTCGCGGGCCTTGCAGGGTTGTTCAGCGTGGCCAGTGTAACTGTGTCGCCTGTGTTTGCGCCTCGCGGTATTCGGCATTCAGGCGGGCAACGAGTTCATCGACGCTGGGTAAATCATCAATCTCACCGACACCTTGGCCGGCGGACCAAACAGTCTTCCAGGCCTTGGCTTCGTCGTTCAACGGTTTGAGCTTGGAGCCAAAGTTGACTTCACCTTTGCCTTGCAACGCATTTAAGTCGAAACCGGCGTTTTCCAGGCTCTGGCGCATAAAGCTTGCAGGCACGCCGGAGACAGCGGGAGTGTGCACGATGTCCGCGGCGCGCGATGTGAGCAGCATCTCTTTATACGCATCCGGAGCGTGGCTTTCGGTGGTGCCGATAAAACGGGTGCCCAGATAGGCCAGGTCTGCGCCCATGATTTGAGCAGCGAGAATCTCATGCCCATGGTTGAGGCAACCTGCCAGCAGTACGGTTTTATCGAAGAATTGACGGATCTCGGCGATCAGCGCGAACGGGCTCCAGGTCCCGGCATGACCACCGGCGCCGGCGGCCACGGCGATCAGGCCATCCACGCCGGCTTCGGCGGCTTTTTCGGCGTGCCGCCGGGTAGTGACGTCATGAAACACCAGGCCGCCGTAGCTGTGCACCGCGTCCACCACCTCTTTGACCGCGCCGAGGCTGGTGATGACGATCGGCACTTTGTGCTCGACGCAGATCGCCAAGTCGGCCTCAAGGCGTGGGTTGCTGCCATGCACGATCAGGTTGACGGCATAGGGCGCGGGGCTATCCAACTGCGCCAGACCCGCTTCGATTTCTTCCAGCCAGGCTTTGAAACCGCTGCTTTCACGCTGGTTGAGCGCCGGAAAGCTGCCGACGATCCCGTTGCGGCAACACGCCAGGACCAGCTGTGGGTTGGAAATCAGAAACATCGGCGCAGCCACCACGGGTAGGCGCAGACGTTGTTCGAGCAGAGCGGGCAGCGACATTGGATGTACCCCGATTGATTGACGTTAGAACGGTTTGACCACCACCAAAATTACGACAGCCAGCAATATCAGAACTGGAACTTCATTGAACCAGCGATAAAAGACATGGCTGCGGGTGTTTTCGCCACGGGCAAAACGTTTTACCTGAGCGCCGCACATATGGTGGTAACCGATCAGCAGCACGACCAGGGTCAGCTTGGCGTGAATCCAGCCGCCCGTGCTGAAGATGCCGGGGTTCAGCGCGATCAGCCAGATGCCGAAGACAAGGCTGGCAAGCATCGCCGGATTCATGATGCCGCGGTACAGCTTGCGCTCCATGATGCTGAAGCGTTCCTTGCTGATGGTGTCCTCGCTTTGAGCGTGGTAGACGAACAGGCGTGGCAGGTAGAACAGCGCTGCAAACCAGCAGACGATGCTGACGATGTGGAAGGCTTTGACCCATAGATAGAGCATTTTTAGTTATTCCCAGGTTCACGGTAGCGAGGATAGTAGTGGCAGATGCGTCCATACGTCACGTTGGCGGTTGTCGCAGATCGATGCGGCCCCTATTATCGACGGCTTTCCAGTGGGTTCGTTGAGGGCAGGTTTATGGTCAAGGTCGGTATCGTCGGCGGCACGGGTTACACCGGTGTCGAATTGCTGCGTCTGTTGGCTCAGCATCCGCAAGCTGAGGTGGTGGTCATCACCTCCCGATCCGAGGCCGGCCTGGCTGTGGCGGATATGTACCCGAACCTGCGCGGCCATTACGACGGCCTGGCGTTCAGCGTCCCGGACACCCAAACCTTAGGCGCCTGCGATGTGGTTTTCTTCGCCACACCTCATGGCGTCGCCCATGCACTGGCCGGCGAGTTGCTGGCTGCCGGGACCAAGGTCATCGATCTGTCGGCGGACTTCCGCCTGCAGGACGCCGACGAATGGGCCAAGTGGTACGGTCAGCCTCACGGCGCACCGCAGTTGTTGGAAGAGGCGGTATACGGTCTGCCGGAAGTCAATCGTGAGCAGATCAAGCAGGCGCGTCTGATCGCCGTGCCGGGTTGCTATCCAACCGCAACTCAGTTGGGGTTCCTGCCGTTGCTCGAAGCCGGCCTAGCGGATGCGTCGCGCCTGATCGCTGATTGCAAATCAGGTGTCAGTGGCGCGGGGCGCGGCGCCGCGGTGGGGTCTTTGTACTCCGAAACGTCGGAAAGCATGAAGGCCTACGCGGTAAAAGGGCATCGTCACTTGCCGGAAATCCGTCAGGGTCTGCGTCGTGCCGCCGGTAAGGACGTGGGGCTGACCTTCGTGCCGCACTTGACCCCCATGATCCGTGGTATCCACTCCACGCTCTACGCGACCGTGACCGATCGTTCGGTAGACCTGCAGGCACTGTTTGAAAAACGCTATGCCAATGAGCCGTTCGTCGACGTAATGCCAGCCGGCAGCCATCCGGAAACCCGCAGCGTACGTGGTGCCAATGTGTGTCGGATCGCCGTGCATCGTCCGCAGGACGGTGACTTGGTCGTGGTGCTGTCGGTGATTGATAACTTGGTCAAAGGCGCGTCAGGCCAGGCAGTACAGAACATGAACATCTTGTTTGGCCTAGATGAGAAGCTGGGCTTGTCCCATGCGGGCATGTTGCCGTAAGGACGTCTGTTGCTTTGCAAAAGGCCCGTTGATCGGGCCTTTTGTGTTTTTAAGCCCCGCCGGGCAGATTGATATACCGTAACAATAGTTGACCGCTTTTCTAGGAGAAGCGGATAATGCCCGCCATTACGCATATGGCGGCGCGACGCCGGGAGATTATCAGCATGAGCGTTGAATCCTTCACCCCCACGGCTT
>Ga0308164_10001219_pt1 | contig 31573 bp, 22 predicted proteins | sample PhyTR2_FD_201031 | JGI IMG/M metagenome (GOLD analysis project Ga0308164, IMG submission 201031) | Phyllosphere microbial communities from UC Gill Tract Community Farm, Albany, California, United States - DLSLT.R2 | ecosystem: Host-associated > Plants > Phyllosphere > Unclassified | place: USA... | reverse complement strand
CTTGCCTTGACTGAGGGCAGGGCGCGAAGCCCCATAACAAAAAACGCCACCCGAAGGTGGCGTTTTTTTTTGTTCTTGGTGGCCCGGGGCGGAATCGAACCACCGACACAAGGATTTTCAAGACGGCTGCCCCTTGAACCAGGTCAGGTAAAAACAGGCCCGTCAAGTACATCCTATCAGTCGGCGAAAGCAGCATAGTCTTTCTTTGATGCAGCGTCTGCGGGGCGATGCGTCCGGGTAAAACCCTACGGCAATCCAGTTCCTGCGCTGCTCGCAGGCCTTCCGATGCGCACGGTTTTTGCCTAGCGGACCGCCAATGGACCAGCCGAGCTGCGCAAGGAAAATTCGGTGCATCAGGTATCTTCCTGGCGCAATCCTTTTCTTGGTGGTCCGTCGGGGCTGCCCATGCAATACGCCACCCACCTGAGGACCACCTATCGCATTTTGGAGGCCCTCTTCGATACTTTACAACGCGTCGCTATCGTCGAAATAGTCAGAGTCGATGCGCTTGACCTGGTACGTTGTAACGACAGAAACGCCGACATCGAAGTCGATCATTAGACTTGCAAGCTGCTTCCCATCAATGAGCACCACTTTGGTGTCGATCCTAGTCGCGTACTCGGTCGCTTCCGATGTGTACGATGAGGTCGTGATGAATACTCCCTTTCGCGCACGTTGGCCTTGGAGGGCGCCAACGAATTTTTGAATTTCAGGGCGTCCAACCGTGCCCTGCCAGCGCTTTGCCTGCAGGTAGATCGTGTCCAGTCCAAGGCGGTCTTCTTTGATGATCCCGTCAATTCCGCCATCGCCACTTTTGCCGATACGTTCGCCAGCATCTTGGCGAGAGCCGCCGTAGCCCATCTTTACTAGCAACTCAACAACCAAATGCTCGAAGAAGGCTGGCGAACATAGAAGGACGCGGCTAAGGATATCTTGCGCCAAGCTCACCCGGATACTTTGGTTTGCCAGCTCGAGAGCTTCCTCTGGGGTCTGCTGCGAAGGGGGCACTATCGCCTCTGCAACCGTGCTTTCCTTGGTCGGTTTTGCCGCATCGCGAAATTCAACGAACTCAGGAAAACGGTCGAGAAATTTAACATCAATTTTCAGTGGCTTCTCTTCGAGTACTTTCCTGCCACGATCTGTGATTTTTAGGAGGCCACGCCGGGGCGACTCAAGTAGTCCGGCTTTCTTCAAGTACGAATTTGCCCAACCGATCCGGTTGTTGATTACCGCCTGTTGCCCACTAGCCAAAAGCTGGCCTCGCTCATCTTGGGTGAGCTGGAACTCGGCTGCCAGTTTTTCCACTGCTTCGCGTGTTGTGTGGTCGCTTCCGTCTGATGCAAGCCGCAGTAAAGGCAGCATTAACGTTTGATAGTCCGGGATAGGCATGTCTATATTGCTTGGTACCTAAATTTGTTATTGTCAACGCGACTATACCCCAGTCAGGCGAGCTGTTGGACTACCTTGGCACGCCCAGAGCTAGAGCACAGCCAGATGCCGATATTACTGCTCAGATAAGTCAGCCGAGTGTCGTTGTTCAGTGGTTGTTCAAAAGTCCTTGACGGCAACGCTACTGCAACATATTATCAAGTCTCGAACAACGGCGGAACAACGGGGAGAGTGATGGAAAAGCGATTTTTGGCGGCCCTCAGTAGGTCGCAAGGAAGAAGTGCCTGGGCAGTAATTTTTCGTCATCCTGTTAGGATTGACCAGAACACCGGCAAGCCTGGGCTGCGGGTGCGCCAGGGGCTTGGCACGTCAGATGAAGCTGAAGCTAGCGAGCTCAAGGAGCAGCTGAATCAACTGATGGCGGATGAAGAATTCTGGAGTCTGGGGTCGAGACCTCAGGCTGAAGCAAGGTTCCATCACCGTGTCGTCGAAATTTTTTACCACGGGATGGAAGCTGAGCAGAATGACTTTGGCGCCATTCGCGAAGCAATTCTTCCTCTCCCCACCTCCAAAGATTCGGAGTATCGCAGGGCGCTGCTTCTTGGAACAACGGGCGCAGGTAAGACTACGCTATTGCGCCAGTTGATAGGTACGCATCCTAAAAACGAACGGTTCCCTTCCACGTCGTCTGCAAAGACCACCGTGCACGAAACCGAGGTGATCCTTGCCAAAGGCCCATACAAGGCGGCAGTCACTTTTTTCCCAGTTGATGAAGTCCGGGAGCATCTGAACGAGTGCATTTCTGAAGCAGTGTTGTCAGCCTATCAAGGTGGAAATGACGTAGAAGTGCTGCGCAAATTGCTGATGCACGTAAATCAAAGATTCCGTTTCAACTACGTGCTTGGCAATGGACCGTTGAGCGTAGAACTTAACGATGACGATGACGATGACGATGACGATGACGATGACACCAAGGTTGCTGAGCCAGCAGAGGACACGTCTTCCGATCAGATGATTGATCTCGACTCCACCAACACGCTTTTAGAAAAAGCTGTGTCGGCACTCCACGCCATTGCGGCTCGTCAAGGTAACAAACTGAAAGCTGAGCTCGGGGCGGTCGACGAGAAGGATCAGCGGGTAGTTGACGAGCTGTTCGAAGAAGAGCTCGACCGCCGGCTGCGTGAGGACGAAGACTTTCATCGGGTCAGCGATGAGCTTATGGATGAAATCGAAGTTCGGTTTTCTCTGCTAACTGTTGGAACTGTGCGCCGCAATAAGCAAGGTTGGCCGCAGTCCTGGTCATGGGAAACCGAGGATCGTGCGGCGTTCATCAAGGCCATTACGCGTTTTTCTAGCAACCATGCACCACGCTTCGGACGCCTGTTGACACCCCTCGTAAATGGTGTGCGCGTATCGGGTGCATTTATGCCAACCTGGAATGAGGAACAGCCCAAGCTGGTACTTCTCGATGGTGAAGGGTTGGGACACACACCGAAGTCGGTTGCAGCCCTCTCGACGTCGCTAACGCGTCGCATTGAGTCTACGGATGCGATTATCCTCGTCGACAATGCAGTGCAGCCGATGCAGGCAGCGCCGGTGGCGGCGATGAAGGAGATGATCACATCAGGTAGTGCAAGCAAGCTTCTACTTGTATTTACTCACTTCGACGAAGTGAAAGGCGACAATTTGCCCAATGCTTCGGCTAAGGAACTGCACGTCCTGGCTTCTGCTGAAAACGTTCTTGAGTCAATTGGTGAGGAGCTTGGGCCGTTTGCCGAACGTGCGCTCAGGCGCCGCCTGAAAGAAGCTTGTTATTTTGTTGGAGGAATTGACGCGAACCTGGACGTTGCCAAGAAGTCCCAAAAGCGGACCATCGTTCAGTTGCAGGCGCTTCTTGTTGCTATCGACACCATTGTCGAGAAACCAGCTCCTGTCCTCGCCAAGCCCGTGTACGACCGGATGAATTTGGTCCTAGCAGTACGAAACGCAGCTCAAAGTTTCCATGATGCGTGGTCGCCTCGCTTGGGGCTCGCGTCCAAGCCTGGAGTTGGAAAGGAACATTGGAGGCGTATTTGGGCACTAAGCCGCCGTCTCAGTACACCTGGCCTTGGTGATGAATTCGGCAATCTTAAGCCTGTGGCCGATCTTCGCAAACAGTTACAAGACCGACTCTACGTTTTGCTTCAGAATCCCCTGAAGTGGGAGCCTGCCGAGCCGACTGATGATGAGCATAAACAACAGGTTTTTGATGGGTTAGCAAACCTGCTGTCCTCGAAGATGCTGGACTTTGCGACACGGCGCGTGAGAGCTGACCGGATGGCCGAATGGCAAAAGGCTTTCAACCAGTCCGGGCGTGGATCCAGTTTTGCAAGAGCTTCAATCATCGGTAGGGAGATTTATGATCGCGCCGCGCCGGTACCAGATGTGACTCCGTCGCCGGATCGCAATTTGTTTTTGCATGAAGTCGCAGGACTGGTCGAAGCTGCTTGCGCCGAAGTCGGGGCGACGCTTGCTTGATGTGTACGTCACCTAGACGTCGCCCCCCCCCAAAAAACCTGGCGTCATGGGGTGGGGGGCGCATGCTCGCTGGGCTGACTGTCTGAGATCGCGAGTCGATCAGCATAAATGCCCCCAGCCGTTGGGTTGGGGGATAAAGCGACAGGGACCGGTCGTTACTAGGACTGTCATTTCCAAGCCCCGTTCCCCTCCACTTTGATTGGCTTTAAACGCGGTGGTGATCAGCCTCGCAGTATTCGAGGATGGCATCCGTGGCGCACTGCACCAGCGTTTCCGCAAAACCGTCCGGATGGTATGCCTGTTCGCCGCCTGCGGCTTCGGTCGCGTAAGCGAATGAATGGACCACATGCATAACTTGACTCAGGGGCAGGGCTTTAGCCCGGAGCAACTGGTTTGTCAGTGCGATCATCTGGTCAAAGGCGAAGTCCCAAAGGGCGTCACCGTGAACGGTAATATTTTGGGCCAACTCGGTTTCGAGCTTCTGATGAGCGTTCTTTTGTTTGCTTGCCATGATAAATTTCCTAATAAATTTTGATGCCCGCACACTTGAGTGGCAGGGTCGTAAAAACTAGTGATGATTCGCTTCGTTAGGATGCTGTGTCGGTCACTGGGTATTCGCCGAACATTTCATCAGCGCTGACCTTAGTTGCTTTGCGGCTTAGCGTCCGTACGTTGCTGGGAGGTTGCTCAGCCATGACCCCGTAGTCGTCCGCAATCGGCACGCGGAACTTCGCGGCACGGATTGGTTTGCCACTGGATTTTCGAAGCGTGCCGATGTTCACCTCGGTCAGCCGGCGGCCGAAAATCGCCACGTTCGTAGGGTGGAAGCCATTCGTCGTGCAGAACTCACGGTAGGCAGCGTAGAGCTCACCGGAGGTCGTACCTACCGAACACGGATCGAGGCACTCATGGTTGAACATGGCCACAGAATCTGCCTCGGTACGGTAGGTCTGCACCGCTGCATCCGATGACGCAGGCGGAACGAAGCGGTTGCGGGCAAGCAGACGTTTGAGCCCGTCCACAGCCCATACCAGAATGCCGTCGAGTTCACCAGCCAACTTCTCACCCAGATCGGCGTCACGTTCCGCTTCGGTAAATATTTTGTTGCAGGACAGAATGACTGCACGACGAGCGAACCCGCCCGAGGTATCTTTTAAACGTGGCAGGTGGTTGGTCGCCGCGACCAGTTTCACAGTCGGAATAAATGAATATGGGGCCTTGTATTTCGGTTCGGCGTCGATAGGCTCTCCGGAGGTAATGGATTTGAGGTAACCATCAGCCATCGTGCCATCTGCGTTCATCTCGGTAGAGATGTTCAGCATAACCCCTTCAAGCGAAGCACGGACCGCAGTTTTGTTAAGGCGATCCAAATGCACCCAGGTCGTATTTTCGCGTCCCACCACGTTCGCCATCAGTTCGAGCAGCACGCTCTTGCCGTTTGCGCCGGAACCTGTCAGCCAGAGAAAGCGCTCAAGCTTGTTGCTCGGCAGAAGCATGTATCCCATGAACTCTTGCAGGAAGCTGATGCGCTCACTGTAATCGGGTTCCATGCCCCAGATTTCGTCCAAGAATTGCAAAAAGCGCGGCGCTTTTGCGTTTGGGTCCCAGTCGATGTTGAGTGCGCACAGCCGGCGATACTCTCGAGCGTGCGGCAGCAGCTCACCGGTGATTGGATCTAGTGTTCCATTCCTCATGCAAATCAGGCGACGCATCAGTTCTGGATCGATCTGAATCACTTCTTGCTTGCCGCTAGCCTCAGACGTGGAGCACAGGATTTTCAGCGTCTCGACGACTTCATTAGACCCAGCCGCAGTAAGCCAGGGGAAGTCCTCCAATATTTGCTTGACGATCTCGGTCCGCTGATCGGTCTTACGCCAGTAGCCGTTTTCATACAGACGGAAATTTTCACAGTGATACCAGAGCCGGCCAGCATATGCGGCATGTACGGCGTCGGTAACTTCCCGGATCTTGAGTTCTTCTGAAGAGCCGCTGGACCCCTTTTTGACCGGCTTGGCCGCGCCTGCTTTAGGGATGGGCATCGCCAGCAGCTTGTCGATATCGACTGGATTAGCACCATCGATAATCGTTACGAATGCCTGCTTTTCCGTTGCAGCGGGAGCGCTGGGCAGAAAATACATACGGCTCAGATCGCGAGCTTTGGAATCGGCGTCGCCGCCCAGCATTCCGTTCATGACCGGCCAGATCGACTTCCACTCATTAGGCAGAATCGGGCGGGACGGACGGAAGACAGCGCGAAAGCGAGGAGCTTTCGCTGTATGTTGATGGGTCGAGTACAGAACGCCCTGCCAGTCGAGTTCAACGCATTTTTCTTCGAAGGTGTCAGGGTCCCCATAGTCAATATCAAAGATGGCGAGGTGCAAACGCACTACGTTGCTGTCAGAGCGGGTACCGCCAACTTTATACTCGGCTCCTGAAAAGGCAGGGCCATCCTTTTTTTCGCGGATGTCACGGAACTGCAAGTTCTCGCACAGATCAGTCCACGTAGTCTCACATTCGTCCGGTTTATTGTCAGTTTGACTGCTGAACGAAGTGATAACGAATGGCGTTTCAACGGCCTTGTGCGAGGACGTGGCAGCGTCTACGCCGTTCAGAATTTCTGGGTTGCTTTTCATGCTGTCGGTTCTCCAAATGAGCAAACACCGACGCCGCTTTAAAACTTAACGGCACGAGCACCATTTTTATGGTGGATCGAGGCCAGCAATCCGCATCGTGCTTGGAAGCGCGAAGGGATTCTAGTGGGAGGGAAGAGCACCACGGCGCCGACCAGTTCCACGTTCAATAACGTGGTTTTCTGGTCCGTCGAACCCGACAGGACGTGACAATACTCGCTCGATAGCGGGTATGGCAGGTCGTGTGGAGGGATCGACGGTACGATTCCCAAAACACTAGTCTCGGGTAATAAAGCGAAAAACTCGCGTTATCACGCCGTATGTTTTGTTGTCGCGTTTAGATTCCAGGTAGGTTCTGGTTCGTCTATTCGCCGAATCGTCCGTGCGGCTGTGAAACCGAAGGGAGTCCTGTCTGTATTTTGATACTTGGCCTTGACCTAGTTGCCACCCTCGCGACAGGCGAGAAAGGGAGGCGATCAAGCACTCTGTCAGCACAATAAAAGAAAAATTTACCTGCGTCAATGAAAATTTCTTAGCGGTCCACTACACACTAGTAGGTACTGCGTTCGCCGCTACGCTACTGGCGGCGCATTGAGGATTAGCGGCACACGATCTGAGCAGCGGGTGGCGATGCTCACGCGACCACCTTACTCCACAGGATATGAGCAGGATCAAAAAAAATGCCACATGGGTCTGCACGGAAGCGTGAGACTCATGTGGAAATAAATTGTCACCGATCGGTGTTGGTCAGCATCGTAACCGCTGCCATTGACGCCTCACGCATCGCCCGGCTGTCCGCCAACTTGGCATATCGTTGCGTCATGTGGCTACTCGAGTGGCCCAGCATTTTCTGAATCGCATACAGGCTGACACCTGCAACTGCTGCTGCGCTTGCCAGCGAATGTCGCAAATCGTGGAGCCGGGCATGTTGGCATCCTGCGTTCGCCAGGGCGCGCATCCATACCTTGCGGATGTTATTCATTGGACGCTGGGGATCGACGGCATTCGGGAATAGGTAGGGGCTGCGCGTTGGTTTGATCTCCCTAATCAGATCGATTGCAACCTGGTTGAGTATCACTGTTCGAGACTTGCCGGACTTCGTATGTGCAAGGAACACCTTGCCCTCGACGAGGTCAACCGCGCTCCAAGGAAGAGTGAGCACCTCAGCATGCCGAAGCCCGGTGTACATCAGGAGAAGAACCGCTTGGGCGCCCAAGCGGTTTGGCTCGGCACGCAGTGCTGCTGTCAGACGCTGTACTTCATCCGCCTTCAGAGCACGGCCCGCGTCGCTTGTCTCCTGCAGCTTCTTCATGCCCCTGCATACGTTTTTCTCGACGCCACGCTCCCATTCAAGGGCGAGCGCCATCATACGAGCGATCAATGCCAAGTGCCTATTGCTCGTGGCGTTCGAGTGGGACTTGGAAATATCGGTTCGATACATCTCGACGTCATAGCGGGTGATGTCGCAAATCCGCTTGTGCCCGAACCGCTTCAGGATGTGGAGTCGGAGCTTGCTCTCATCCATATCGGCGGAGCGCTTGTGTTTGTATGCATATGGCAGGTACTCGTTGATAGCGAACTCTTCAAAGGTAGGCATGCCTTTTTGGACATCTTTCTGCGACTGGGGGTCGACGCGACGGTCAACCATCGCACCATATTCGATTGCCTTCCTCCGGGCTTCCTCGACGGAAATGCCGGGAAACGCTCCGATACGAACCGCACGCTTCTTGCCGTTGAACGTGTAGCGGTAGTACCAGGTCTTGAGCTTCGTTTTGGACACGGTCAGTTTCACGCTGGTCGTGGCGTCGGTGTATTCGACGTCCTTGCTGGTCGAGTCAGACTTGGGGCCTTCGAGGCGCTCGCAGATGCGAGTCGTGAACTGGATAGTGCGGCTTGTCATGTTGTTCTCCTATGAATGAAAAAAGCCGACAGCGGTTGGAACCGGGGGCGGCTGATGTTTGCTTCAGGAAGAACGCTTGATTTTCCTTCCTATTATCTTGTTCAAGGTTTGTGAAGAACGTCCTTTTTGAATCGTCTATCGAACAGCGACGCAAGGACTGTGCTGGGCGGCGCTCGTGTCCTGCTATCGCTTGAAGCGGCGCCAAGACATCAAGGCGACAGGTCGGCCAGGGCGACAGCAGTTTCACTAGACCTACCGCCCAGGCGCAGCCTATCGCTGGCGGTTGCGCATGGCGCAAGCATTCGCAAGCCCGTCAACTTCCAACGGGTTCATACCCGGCGCGATCAATTTTCCTTCCGGTCCATTTCAGGTAAACGTGGCGTTCGCTTGGCCCGGAATTTTCGCAAGCTGCCTCCCTCCCTCCCCGGCTGGACGGCGATTGCGCGTGAATGATCGGCGACGGTCGGAGGGATCCGCAGCGAGGTCTGGAACCGGTCGAGAGGGGAGGGAGGGAGGGAGGGAGGGAGGCGCTGCGCAAAACTTTCTGCGCATAGATCGAGTGAGTTCAACTTCAAGAAGTTAATGGCGACGTCGTGGGTCAATATTCTTCTGGGAGTAGTAGCGTCGTTGCCGAGCGGTCGGCTTCCGTAATGATCCATATCCGTGCCCCGTCGGGCAGCGTGTAGCTCGATAGCACGCGTGAGCCCATTTGCAAGGCCGCCGTGTTCGCACGGGCGTCATCAAGCGCCACGTCCCCCCAATCGCCGCGCATGTGTCGGGCGATTAGCCGAATCGGGGCGACACTATTTTTTTCGAGGAGGTTCAGGGCTCCGGGCGTAGCGACCAGATCGCCCAAGGGGAACAGCATTGCGTTGACAAGAGTCGATTGGTTCATAGATTTCCTTTGGTGATGGGGCAAGCGGGCATACTGCGCGCCCAACCGATAGGCATTGCGGTTGACCGATATTCGCCTGCCTGGATATAGGATGCGGTTATCCCCTTTGGGCTTTTTGGCTGGTCGAATGCAGCTGCTCGACAGTAGCTCGACGATTGCTGTGAACCCAGTAGGGCTGGAAAGTTCTTGCCAGAATTCACGGGTGCGCTTGCGGCAGTCCAGCGGAAAGAGTTGCGCTAGTACGTGTACCCGTAGTCGGCCAGTTCAGTACGGATCGCGGAGATAGCGATGAGGTTGGCGTCGGGCGAAGCCAGGATGTCAGCGATTTGCAAGTAGAGTGTTTCCATCTGCAGTGTCGGCGTCGGACGATAGGCCGCTGCGGACCGGTACCCCTCAAGTTCGAGGCCGATCATCGTCGGATTGATCGGTACGTCAACGGCGATGAATTGCTCGGGACTGAAGCTGGCCAACATCGTGGCCAGACCGGCCACCGTGACTACAACCCCATCATTAAGGAGGCGGTCTGTATCGGACTCGTCACCGTTGGGAACTTCGACATCGCTGTCTACATCTGTCAGGTGAACGCAATAGCTGTTGAGAACGTTCTGATATGCCCAGGCATACCGATGATGATTGGTCAAATGAAGCGGTGACCAGTACCCGATGATTTCAGAATACTGGGGCGGTAAATCCGGCGCGTTGGAAAAGATTACGCCACGCAGATGGGCAGGGATGTTGACATGGCGATCGTACGTCGCGGATGCCCATGGTGTCAGGTGCAGAGCGACGTCGGCATGCGCTGGCAGTTCGGACACTTGCAGGGCGTTCGTGTTTAGGTAGTAGCCTGGAGCGGTCGTCAGGTCCGTCTCCGGTTCATCGCTCAGACTCACGCGATCATAGTAGTCCAAGTCCTTGATGGAATTGATCGTAGCCATTGCGGCGGCGGTGATATAGATAGTGGCCTGCATAGTTTTCCCTTTTTAGTTGATGGTGAACCCCTTGCGTAACAGCTTGATTTTGTGCTGCTGTTCTACGAGAGGGCGATTGCCGCTGAACAGGCTGAGGTCTCGATCACCGTCGATCAGACTCACCTGTTTGGTATTGATGGCATGCCGGACGGCCGTTTCGCCGATGGTGCTGTCGAAGTGAAATCGACCCGCACTGAAACTGACCCTATCCACGTCGAACTGCGCGCCAGCGATAAATTTCATCGCGTCGGCTGGCGTGTTCATCAAGATCAGTTGGATGGTCTTTCCGGCCCGCACTGACTTGCCGAGGAAGTAGCGTGGGTAGCTGGTTGTCGTCTGCGATACGTCCTTGAAGGTATAGGTGAATTGATTTTCAAGAATCCGCATCACGTCGGCATCAAGTGCGATCATGTCAATGTCGGAGAACTCAGGGTGCATGCTGGGATTGATCAGATGCTTGACGATGCCGCCAAACAAATGCAGGCGCGGCTCATTCATGAAATAGTTAGCGAGGCGTTCGCCATCTTGAACGAGGTCGTGGCCCACGCTATCGACGATCGTCAGGTATCGGCTTCCCAGGCAAAGTGCCTTGGTGACGAACACGATGCCGCTGTGTCCGAAGACTAGCTGGCTGAAGTCCAGTGGGAAAATGCTGTTAAGGTTTTCGCGCAGCACGAGACGCTTGCCCAGTTGGCCGTAGAGCGAAAAATACTGGTGCTTCAGCGTGATGATGGCTGCGGTTGGTAGTGGAGGAAGGACCAGCGAGTATTCGATGTCAATTCCCACCCATTCGTGCTGATAGTGACCGATGGCGGCCAGCACATCAGGGTCCAGTGAGATCGATACGTAGTCCACGATTCCCTTGAGCTTGGCGACATGCTGAATTTCACGGGTGATGATGCGGACCTTGAAGCCATGGTTCTTTATGATCTGAATCATCGCCAGCAATTGCGGTCCGTATTCCTCGGACTTGTACAGGGGATCTGCACCGCCGCTAATCGTGATAAACGATTTATCACATTGATTGATAAAAGCTGAAATATCCTTGGCACTTTGAGCGCCGTGCGGCAGAAGTGGTGAATCGCGCCAGTTGCAGTACGAGCAGACCTTGGCGCAACCGAACCCCTTCTTTTTCCAGTTCACGATGATCGTAAAGTTTTGCGATGCTGGTTTCATGGCTTGTTCTTTCGGAGGTGGGGTGTCACGGGTCTTGTTCGCCAACAGGGGCACTAGCCAGACGGCTGAAGCGGGTTAACAAGCGCAAGATGAAGCCGGTGCTTGTCGGCCAATGGAAGCGAATTGGCGGTTCACCTGCGGCGCATCGCTGCTGGGTGGTACGTGACCAAGTTAGGATTGGGGTTGGTGATCGATTGGTCATGATTGAAGCTTCTGGCTGGCAGGTTTAAATGGAAAACGCCCGAAGGTCCTTTACGGAGCTTCGGGCGTTTTGTTCGTAGATGACTGGACTCGGCCTTGTAGCCGTCGTTGAATTCGTAATAGAACTTGCAGCCCAAGCGTCTGGTGGCATTCTGCTAAGCGATCTGCGAGGTTGCCCTACGCAGTGCTATTTTTTGCGCGGGAGGGACAGCGTTTTTGCCTGTTCCTTTTGTTCCAGAGCCTGCGCTGTTTCGAGCGGCGTTTTGTCAGCATCCGTGATGCCGACCTTAATCAGCTTTCCCGCTTCGGCAAGCATCGCTTTCTTCCATGCAGGCCAATCCCCGGATCGCACATGCTGCGTTTCTGCCTCGGGCGCTGCTGCTAGCAAACCTTCGTGCCGTAGTACGGCGACCAGAAATCCGGCGTTATTGCTGCTGCGACCGACGAAGGCTTCCTTGAACGTTTTCGATGGAAAAGGCTTGGCGGACGCTGTCGTGTCCAGGCACGCTTCGATCTTGGAAATGTCCACATGTTCTTTGCTGAAGTAGCCACCGCCCTTGTTACCGGTGATGGCGAAGAAAAGCAGTTGACGTTCATCGTCAGCAAGCACGTTGTAGTTGATGCTTCCTTCGGCACGTGCGCCCAGCTTGGGGGCCGTACCGTCCTTGAGTAGCCAGAATGATCGTGTGTCGGTGGCTTCCGGCGTGCTCGCGTCGGCGGGCGTCGATGATCCGGGAATCGTCGGGGATGAAGCAGTGGGGGGTGTCTTTGTTATGTTGATCTCATGCTGTATGTCGATGCTTCAGAACGCAAAAATCCCCATGACTTCGCGGTAATGGGGATTCAGTTGGTCTTGTGGTATGGGGTGACGAGTCGGTCAGCGCCGGTACGTTAGCGAGAAGGCCAGGTCAAGGCTGCGTGGCAGCAAGGTTTGTTTGATAACGATTGCGCCTGCATTGTTGGTTCGCGTATTGGCCGAAGGTGTATTGGGGTTCTTGTTTGACCACTGCCAGGTCGGTTTTGCTGTGATGTCTATCATTTGGGTTTCCTTTTCCTGGTACGGATGAGAAGGCACGAAACATATGCACGGTTTCGGGCTTGGCTTCGGGCAGCCACAAAAATCATATATATGTGAAGAATCCTTCGCTTCGGCCTGGGGCGCAGCAGACGATGTTGCTCCTCTTGGACCATTCAAATCAGCGCAGTTACGAGGCAATGCATACCAGAAATCTGTTGCAATAAAAAAAGTTTCGATATATGATCTAATCAATTTGATCATGTGTTGGGTAAGTAATGAGCAGAACGCTGTGTGATTTTGGGCTTTTCGTTGATTTTCATTGATGAGGAGCAATTGCGTATGTGTCCGCAGCGTATTGGTAGCCTGAGCCAGGCTCAGCGTGAACGACTGACTTATCTTGAATTTCGCCTTTATTTCATGGGGGAAGTAGGTCGCCCAGATCTTTCCGCCCGATTTGGCGTCGCCCCAGCTGGTGCCACCCGAGACATCGCAATGTATCGGGAACTGGCCCCGCAAAATATCGAGTTTGACAACAGCAGCAAGACTTATCGGATCAGTAGTGAGTTCGCCCCGATTTTTGAACACCCTCCGCAGCGCGTCTTATCGGTGCTCTCGCTGGGTTTTGGCGATGGGGTGGACGGTGAGCCAAGATCACTGCTTCCATGCGAGTTTCCAGCAGTATTGAGCTGCCCTCGGATGGAGGTGTTAGCGCCTATCTGCCGGGCGATCCATGCCAAGCGTCCGGTAGCAATCCGCTATCAGTCTATGACTAGTGGTGAGTCTGAGCGGGTCATTGTCCCATTCGCGTTGGTCGATACAGGCCTTCGCTGGCACGTCCGGGCGTTTGATCGTAAGTCTGGTGAGTTCCGAGACTTCGTCATAACTCGTATCCAGAATCCAGTTCCTCTTAACGAAGAGCCGTTTGCGCATGAGCAGATAGATGCCGACATTCAGTGGACCAGGATAGTAGAACTGGACTTGGTTCCCCATCCACGTCTTGAACGCCCGGAGATTATCCAGACGGACTATGGAATGAAGAACGGTGCGATCAGGATGCGCGTTCGAGCTGCAGTAGCTGGGTATATGTTGTTGCGTTGGGGAGTGGATGCGTCACCGGATCACAGCTTGATTGGTCATGAGTACAGACTCTGGCTAAAAGATCACCTGGCCCTTTATGGAGTGATGAGTGCTGTCCTAGCACCCGGCTACCGAGCCCCTGATCAACAGCGTATCGATTTCGATGCCGATTGAAACCACGGCATAAGGATTGAAGATAAGTGAATAATCAAAATAAAAAGAACGAAAAGCTGGAGCGGTTTGGATTCAGTTTTGAGCGCGGTGGCGTACATACCGCTCGTACGATGATGCTCGCCGAGTTGCGGACCCTGCTTTGTTATGTAGACACGACCGACGCAGCCAAGTCAGTCTATCTGGATGCCATCCAGACCGCCAATTGCTTGGGTAAGCGCTCCGGCAAAACGCGGATGCTGACCTTTCGGCATCTGGCCGACCTCTATGCGCTCGACCCCAGCTTGTTGGCGTTTCGCGCTCTACGCTTCTTTTGGCAGCGTGATGTGGATGGGCAGCCGCTGTTGGCCGCCCTGTGCGCCTACACGCGCGACCCCATGCTTCGGGCCACCGCACCCTTCATTCTGGGACTTCAGGAAGGAGCCACCATCACTCGTGAGTCGATGGAAGATCTTATCGACGCGCAAGAGCCAGGACGCTTCAGTAAGGCTACGCTCAAGTCCACCGCGCAGAACATTAACTCGTCCTGGACTCAATCCGGGCACCTTGCTGGGCGTGTGCGCAAAGTGCGGGCTCGCGCAGTGGCAACGCCTGGCGCTGTGTCCGTAGCACTTCTGCTTGGCTACGTGGCCGGTCTGCGCGGCGAATCGCTGTTCAATAGTAATTACACACAGATGCTCGACTGCTCCTTCGAAAGGACGCTCGAGTTGGCCGAGGATGCCTCGCGCCGGAGCTGGATCTCGCTCAAGCGCGTTGGGCAGGTAGTGGAAGTGCTTTTCCCGAATCTGATCACTGCGCAGGAAATGGAGTGGTTACGTGAGCCGAATTAAACGATTGACTCAGTCCTACAGCAAATACATCTCGGTGCCATGGCGTGACGACGCCGCCGCTGCCCAGCGCGTCATTTTCTGCGTGTACCACGAAACGGAAGAGCTGCGCTTGCGTGCTAAGGTCGATGAGTTTGAGATAGCGACTCGGGCGGCGGGCCATGATTGGGCTATGTTCGACCTGACCGACTCCTTCCCGAACTGGCTTGCGTCCCAGCGCTACGCCAAGAGCTATTTCCAGAAGCCCAATCTTCTGTCTACGCTGTTGCCCAAGTACCTCGGCTACATCGAGGCCGAGTTCGATACCTTCCTGCAAGACAAAAATGTCAGCAATGACTTCGTCGTGGCACTGCAGGGTGTCGGTTCGCTGTTCGGGTTCCTGAAAGTGAAGGAAATCGTGGACAAGCTCGCCCCCAAGGTAAAGGGCCGCCTGCTAGTGTTGTTTCCTGGCAGCTACGAAGACAACAACTACCGCTTGCTTGATGGGTATGACGGCTGGAACTACCTCGCCGTACCGATCACTGCCGACAAAGAATTTTGATCAAGGGGCCAACAGCCATGCTAAATCGCGACATCTATCAAAAAGACCCATCGACCCGTAAATTGGTCAACGAGGGCGTTGCCAGCGTCAATGACGAAATAACCAACCAGGCACTGTCGGTGCTGCGGTACGAGCTTGAGACTTTCGTCTGCGATGGCCAGTACGAAAAGGGTCTGGCGCACATCCTTGACGTCTACCTGAAGAACATCGAACAGGCCGAGCAGCCAGCCGTTTGGGTCAGCGGTTTCTATGGCTCGGGTAAATCGCACCTGGTCAAAATGCTGCGAGCCCTTTGGGTGAATAGCCAGTTTGACGATGGCGCTACCGCACGCGGTATCGCCAATCTGCCACAGGGCGTCAGCGACTACCTGAAAGAACTCACCACCCAAGCCAAGCGCCACGGTGGGCTACACGCGGCGTCTGGCACCTTGGGCTCCAGCTCGCGCGATAAGTCCGTCCGCATGGCTTTACTTGGCATCCTTTTCAAGTCTGTTGGCCTGCCCGAGCAGTACCCGGTGGCGCGCTTTGTCATGTGGCTTCAGCATGAAGGCATCTACGAAGCCGTCCGCAGCTATGTTGAAAAGAGCGGCTTCGACTGGAACGAAGAACTCGACAACTTCTATGTTGCCGAGGGTCTGCACGAAGCCTTGGTCAATTCCAAGCCTAACCTGTTTACGTCGCCAGCGTCCTGTGTCGAGACCTTGAACAACCTGTATCCCTATGTGCAGGACGTCTCCAGCGGTGACATGCTCAAAGCTATTCGTCAGGCACTGACCCGCGACGGCAAGTTCCCCCTCACCCTGGTGGTCCTAGACGAGGTGCAACAGTACATCGGCGAAGACAGCCAGCGCTCCATCGACGTGCAGGAAGTGGTCGAGGCCTGCTGCAAGAACATCGGCGCCAAGATGCTGTTCATCGGCACCGGCCAGACTGCTGTCACCGGTACCTCCAACCTCAAGAAGCTCGAGGGCCGCTTTACCGTTCGCGTTGAGCTCTCCGACGCCGACGTCGATGCCGTGATCCGTCAGGTCATCCTGGCCAAAAAGCCCGAGGCCAAGGCACCTGTCGAAAAGGTGATGCAAACCAACCTGGGCGAGATTTCGCGTCACCTGGCTGGCACTACAATTGGGCACCGTCCCGACGACATCCAGTTCTTTCCACAAGACTACCCAATCCTGCCGGTGCGCCGCCGCTTTTGGGAAAACACGCTTCGCGTGCTGGACCAAACAGGCACCGATAGCCAACTGCGCAACCAGCTCTCGATGATTCACAAGGTCATTCAGACCAATGTAGATGCACCGGTCGGCAGCGTTGTGCCAGCGGACTACCTCTATTTCGACGCAGCCGACAAGCTACTGCAGTCGCGAATCCTGCCGCGCAAGGTGCATGAGAAGACCATGGTCTGGACCAAGGGAACCGATGACCAGCGCCTGATGGCACGGTCCTGCGGCCTGGTCTTCCTCATTAACAAGCTGGCCGGTAGTAACAACGAGATCGGTATCCGTGCCACGGTCGACACGCTCGCCGATCTACTGGTCGAAGATCTCACCGAAGGTTCCAGCGCCTTGCGCAGCAAGCTCCCCGGGCTGCTCGACAAGTGCGAGCTGCTGATGAAGGTGAGTGACGAGTACCGCATTCAGACCGAGGAAAGCGCGGCATGGAGTGATGAATTCCTCAGCCAGCGCAACAGCCTAGCCAACGAAGCCCATCGGGTGGACGCCGAGCGCGACGATCGCATCCGCAAGAAGTTCGGTGAGATGGTGCGCAAACTATCGCTGACTCAAGGCACATCCAAGGTCACGCGCGACATTTTCCCAGTGTTCGATGCGCAGTTACCTGCTGACGCCAACGAGAAAATCTGCGTTTGGGTGCGCGATGGCTGGAGCATCGACGAGAACTCGGTGCGTGCTGACGCGCGTCAGGCGGGCAACCAGTCGCCCACCGTGTTCGTGTTCATCCCCAAGCGCTCAGCTGACGATCTGCGCCACTACCTGATCGACTTCAAGGCGGCCAGTGCCACGCTGGACAAGCGTGGCGTGCCCAACACAGCCGAGGGCACCGAAGCCCGCTCGGCCATGGAGACCACCAAGCAGACCGCTGAAGGCAAGATCCGCGAACTATTGCAGGAAGCCTTCTCGGGTGCCCGTGTTTTCCAAGGTGGAGGCAACGAAATCCTGGGTGCCAACCTACAAGACATGACGTTGGAAGCCGCTACCAATGCACTGCAACGCCTTTACCCGCAGTTCCATATTGCCGACCATGCTGGTTGGGAAAACGTTCTGAAGAAGGCCCAAAACGGCGCGCCAGATGGCCTCAAGAGCGTGGGCGATGACGGTGAGCCTGCCAAGAACGCGGTGTGCAAAGCCATCCTGGCCTTCATTGCTGGTGGCAAGAAGGGCATCGACATCCGCAAGAACTTCGAAGGTGCCACCTACGGTTGGCCAGGTGACGCGGTGGACGGTGGCTTGCAGGTGCTGCTGGTGGCTGGGCTAATCCGCGCCCAGGACGAAAAGGGCCAAACTATCGATCCGAAAGACCTGGAGCGCAAGGTCATCGGCAAGACCATGTTCAAGGTCGAGTCGGCCACCGTTTCGGCAGCCCAGCGTATCCAGATTCGCAAGGTGCTGCAGAAGGTCGGCCTCAGCGTTAAGCAAGGCGAAGAGCTGGCCTACGTGCCGCAGTTTTTGGTCAGTGCGCAAGAACTTGCCAACCGCGCCGGGGGCGATGCTCCACGTCCGGCACGGCCCGCGACCACCACACTTGAGGAAATCCGCCTGACCGCAGGCAACGAGCAGCTGCTGGCCGTATACAATCAGCGCGACGAACTCAGCGACGCAATTGATGCCTGGACGAATCTCGGCGAACGCGTCGAAAAACGCCTGCCCGCATGGAACACCCTCACGCGCCTGCTCGTCCATGCTCATGGTCAGTCAGGCGCAAACGTATTGGTGGCGCAAGTCACGCACATCGAACAGCAACGCCAGTTGCTCGAAGAACCTGATCCCGTCACGCCGCTGGTGGCCAGCCTCACCCAGTTGCTGCGTGATGAACTGAATCGCCTGCACGTCGAATATCAGACTCGCCACAAGAACGGCATGGCGCGCCTTGACGTCGACACCAACTGGAAGCAGCTGGAGCCCGAGCAGCGCAACAGCCTGTTGGCTGCTCAGAAGCTCACTCTCGCCGACGCACCCAAGGTACAAGTAGCCAACACCGATGAGGTGCTGACCACAGTGGACCGGATGTCGCTCTCATCGTTCGCCGACCGCGTGGCCGCTATCGACTCGCGCTTTGACGCCGTGCTGGTGGCTGCCGCCGAGCTGATGGAACCCAAGGCGCAATTCGTCAAGCTGCCCAGCCGCACCATTAAGTCTGAGGCCGAGATCGACGCTTGGCTAAATGATGCCCGACAAACCATAGCGCAGGCCCTAAAAAACGGCCCGGTCGTTCTTCACTGAGAGCCTGAATACGCATGATACAAGCACTGGATAAAGACCTGCGCAGCGCGCTGGAAAAAAAGGTTAAAGGAGCCCGCACGGTCGCTGAAACTGCTGCGCGCGCGGCAGTAGACCAACTGGGCGTTGCCCACGATAAGCCTGAAGCATTTCTGAGCCATGACGAGAAAGCGCTGCGCAACCGTCTGCGTACCCACGGCAAGCAGCTTGGTGACGGCCGCGACTCGCAGAGCACCAATCCGACGTATGGCAAGCAAGAGCTGCAGCATCTGGTGCAAGAGGTGGCCTACCAGCACTGGCACCGCATGCTGTTCGCGCGCTTCCTGGCCGACAACAACCTGCTTATGTACGACGGCGTGGCCGTCACCATCGAAGAGTGTGATGAACTGGCACCCGATGAAGGCGCTAAGAGCGGCTGGGAGCTAGCTGGAAAGCTGGCCGCTCGCATGCTGCCACAAGTGTTCAAGCCTGGCTCGCCCGTGTTCGAGCTGACCTTTGCGCCCGAGCACCAAACCGAGCTGGAGCATCTGCTCAAGGACCTGCCTGATGCCGTCTTTAAAGCCAGCGACAGCCTCGGCTGGGTTTACCAGTTTTGGCAGGCCGACAACAAGGAGCGGATTAACAAGTCGGAAGTGAAGATCGGCGCCGATGAGTTACCGGCTGTCACCCAGCTCTTCACTGAGCCGTACATGGTGTCCTTCCTCCTGCACAACTCGCTGGGCGCCTGGTGGGCCACGCGGCACTCGGGTAAGCCATGTCCGGTGAGTCTCGACTACTTCCGCACGCTAGAGGACGGCACACCGGCTGCTGGCAAGTTTGAGAGGTGGCCCGACTCCCTGGCCGACTTCAAGCTGCTCGATCCATGCTGTGGCTCAGGTCACTTTCTGGTTGCCGCTTTCCTGATGCTGGTGCCTATGCGCATGGCGGCGGAGGGCCTAAGCGCGAGGGAGGCGGTCAATCGCGTATTGGCCGAAAACATCCACGGCCTTGAGATCGACCCACGATGCGTGGAGATCGCCGTGTTCGCCGTGGCATTGGAGGCTTGGCGTTACCCAGATGCATCGGGCAAGCCGCTCGGGGTGCGAGAGATCCCAGCGCCCAACATCGCGTGCTGTGGTCTAAAGGTGGCAGCCAAGGCGCAGGACTGGGAGGCGCTGGTGCCCGACGAGGTACTCAACGCCGAATACGTCCGTCAAGAATTGCGCCAATTGCACGCCTTGTTTTCGGACGCACCGCTGCTGGGCAGTCTTCTCGACCCCGCGCGAAGCCTGAAGAATGACCTAGCCACGTCCAGCTTCGAGACTTTGACAGCCTTATTGCGAAAGGCGTTGGCCACTGAACGCCCGGCCACTCTCACAAATGAAGTTGACGATCGCTGGGCACTGGCCTTGAGCGCGCAAGGTCTTCTAGAGGCCGCACGCCTGCTTAATGGTCGATACGAATTGGTAATCACCAATGTTCCATATCTCTCAAGAGGCAAGCAGTCGGAAAAGCTCAAGGACTATTGCGAACGTCATTACGACGAAGGAAAGAATGATCTCGCCAATGTTTTTCTAGAAAGGTGCTTGGAGCTATCTCAAAACGGTGGATCGGGAGTTGTACAGCTGGTCATGCCACAAAATTGGCTGTACCAACCTCGTTATACCCGACAGCGGAAAAATTTGATTCAGTCGTTTGCATGGAATCTTGCAGCTAAGCTCGGCCCCGGTGCATTTGATGGGATTATCGGGGAGGTCGTTACGGTCATGCTTTTCACGTTGTCCCAAAAAAAACCAACCAAGCAAGCGGAGTTTTCTGGTATTGACGTTACCAAAGTCAGCACTTCAGAAGGAAAGGGATTAGCACTTCGGTCACAAGAACTTCGTCAAATAGCACAGCTTGGTTTGCTAACAAACCCAGATCATGTGGTTCGCTTGGATGATGTAGACGCCGGTCAACTGCTTAGCGATTACGCTGCATTTAGCAATGGAATTCAAACCGGCGACTATGCACGATTTGGCCGATCATTTTGGGAGATTGCCGAATTTGGTGATGACTGGATTCCGCAACAGACAACAGTTGAAACAACCGTTCTCTATGGAGGCTGTTCACAGGTTTTGCTTTGGGAGCAGGGATCGGGTGCTTTAGTCGATTATGTGCAGGAGAAGCTTGGAGGAAGTACAGGCGCTTGGTTGCGTGGCCTCGATGCTTGGGGTGAGCGCGGTATCCAAGTCAGTGCAATGGGCAGCCTGCCCGTATCCCTATATGCCGGACGGGCCTTTGATGACAATAGCGTTGTCATCCTTCCAAAAGACGTGAATGATCTTGGCGCTATCTGGGCATACTGCAGTTCTGCCGAATACCCGATTGAAGTAAGAAAAGTTAGTCAGTCTCTAAAAGTTCGCGGACCATTAATTGATGTCCCTTTTGACAAAGATCGCTGGCAATCAGAGTTCGAATTACAGTATCCAAATGGATTGCCTAATCGGAGTTCCGATGATCCTACGCAGTGGCTTTTCCATGGAGATCTCAAATTTTCCGCAGCCCCACTTCAAGTGGCAGTGGCTCGTTTAGTTGGATTTGCCTGGCCATTGGAGTTTGGCGGTAAAAGCCACCAGCCGAATGATGACCACATCACGCGCTTGGCAAGTCATGTGGACAAGGATGGCATTGTCTGTATTCCACCAGTGGGCCAAGAAGCATCAGCAAGTGATCGGCTCCTGAATTTGCTGGCTGACGCCTATGGCGACGACTGGAGCAACGACGTCCTGGCACAGCTGCTGAAGTTCGCCAACCACGCCGGCAAGTCGCTCGAAACCTGGCTGCGCGATAAGTTCTTCACCCAGCACTGCGCACTGTTCGGCAATCGCCCGTTTGTGTGGCATATCTGGGACGGCTTGCATGATGGCTTTGCTGCCTTGGTCAACTATCACAACCTCGACTACAAGACGCTGGAAGCCCTCATCTACACCTACCTTGGTGACTGGATCAACCGCCAGAAGCGTGATGCCGACAATGGCGTGGATGGCGCGCAAGAAAAACTGGCCGCTGCTGAGGTGCTGAAAAAGCGCCTGGAATTGATCCTGGCCGGCGAGGCGCCCTACGACATCTTCGTTCGCTGGAAGCCAATTGAAGAGCAACCCGTCGGCTGGAACCCCGATCTGAACGACGGCGTTCGCCTCAACATCCGCCCCTTCCTCTCTGTTCCTGCCGTTGGGAAAAAAGGTGCCGGTGTTCTGCGAGACAAGCCAAAGAGCCTGCATTGGGAAAAGGACCGGGGCAGCGATGTGCCCTCGGCGCCTTGGTATGAGCTCGGCCTGCAATACGGCGGCAGGGTTGGTGACCGCATCAATGACCACCACCTGAACCTTAAGGACAAACGTAGGGCACGGGAGACGGCCAAGTGATCAAGTCGGTCAATAACTACCCAGTATCGCAGCTCTTCGACATTGAAGCAGGCGTCGTCTATGCAATTCCACGCTATCAGCGGGAGTACACTTGGAGCAAGGCTCAGTGGGAGTCGCTGTTTGATGACGTGCAAGAGAACGACCCTGGGTACTTTCTGGGCTCGATCATCTGCATCAATCAGACCAATGACACCCTGGCAGTGCAGCGCTTGGAAGTGGTGGATGGCCAGCAGCGGTTGACGACGCTCTCGTTGCTGTTCGCGGCGCTGTACCAATCGCTGAAGCTGCATGAGAAAGACCTGGACGATGACCAGCGCGTGGAGCTGATCAATCTCAAGCGCAAGCTCGTGCTGAAGAAGGGAGACGACCAGTTGCGCGTTATCCCGCAAATTCAGAACAACAATCAGAATGACTACCGTGCCGTCTTGTCCGATGTGGGCGTGATCAGCACGTTCGATACGCCGGCCTATGCGGGCAACCGCAAGATCTTCCGGGCTTTGCGCTACTTTCAGGCGCGCATTGAAGAGATGGTGAACGGCGGGAGCGATCGCCTGGCGTCGATAATGGCCTTCCTCGACAAGGTAAGCCAGGCTTGCCTGGTGAAAATCGAAGTGGCCAGCCACGCCGATGCCTACACTCTGTTCGAGTCACTCAACAACCGTGGCATGCCGCTCACGGCCATCGACCTGATCAAGAACAAACTGCTGGCTCGGCTTGAGACTACCGAGCCCGGCAAGGTGGACCACTACTTTGACGTGTGGAATAAGCTGCTGGGGTATCTGGGCGACGACTACGGCGTGCAGGAGCGCTTCTTTCGGCACTACTACAACGCGTTCAAGGACCCGTTGAACGTCCCGTTCCGTAAGGACGAAGACAAGAAGAAGGACCCGCTAGGCCCGGTGGCTACAAGATCCAACCTCATCCAGATCTACGAGAAGCTGATCAATCAGGACGCCAAACACCACTTGCAGGCGATTCGTTCCGCTGGCCAGCTGTATGCACTGATGCTGGCTCGTAACACGGACGAGGCCTGGGCACAGCTGGACAAGCCGTTGAAGGACTTAGACCGCATTCAGGGCGCTCCGTCCTATCTGTTGATGCTGTATCTGCTGGTGCGTCGTGAAGCGCTGGGCATCAATGTGGCGCAACTGGAAGATATTGCTCGACTGCTGGTCTGTTTCTTCGTTCGACGCAATCTCACCGACACTCCGCCCACCCGCGATCTAACGCGCCTGTTTATGGCCATCATCGACGAGGTGGCAGCATTGTCAGGTGATGCCGTGGTAACGACTATCCGCGACGAGTTGCTGGCGGTATCGACCGGTGATGAGACTTTCCGCAGCAAGCTGGAAGGTGCCATCTACGAGGAGAACGTTGGGGTCACCCGATTCGTCCTGTGCGCCTTGGCTGAGCAGAGTATGACGAAGGAGACCTGGGTCGATCTGTGGAAGTATGAAGGCAAGCTCTTCGTATGGACTATTGAGCACATCTTTCCGCAAGGCGACAACATCCCGGCATCGTGGGTGAAGATGATCGCGAGCGGAGACGAGAAGAAGGCGAAAGCCATTCAGGAAAAGCATGTCCACAAGCTGGGCAACTTGACGATCTCAGGCTTCAACAGCGCGCTAGGTAATAAGAGCTTCAAAGACAAGCGCGACCGCACCGACAGTAAGGGCCGTGAGGTGGGCTACAAGAACGGACTCAAGCTGAACGCCGAACTGGCAACGGCCGAGGCGTGGAGCATTGAGCAGATCGATGCGCGCACCACCACGCTGGTGGAACAGGTGATGAACCTCTTCGCCCTGACGGAGGGCCAGCCATGCGCGTGATCGAACACCTGGTTAAAACCCTGCGCGACTCGGCGATCTTCAACCCTGAAGTTCAAGTTGCACCATCGTGCATCTTGTGGCCCGACAAAGACCGCCAGTGGGAAGCTGTGATTCCGCGCCTACAGAGCGAACTGGCAGAACTCTTGGTGCTGGGTGAGTACGCGCCCGAGAACCGTGTGGGCCCAGCTATCTGGCTGCGCTGCGTAATTGCGGGCACAGCGCCCGATGTCAATTTGCCAGCCGACCGCGTGCCGGTGTTCTACCTACCTGGCGTGAGCCGCCAGGACTTGCGGGCGATCGAAGATTGCCCGGAACCCTTGAAACCCTTGGCCGAGCTGCAGTACCGGGGCGTGATTTGGTCGCAGGCGAATGCCAAGGATTGGACCATCATGGCTTTCTTGAAGTCCGACCAAGGCGGCATGGGTCTGGATGTGGCCCAGGACAACGATGCTAAGAACGCCATGCAACTGGCGCTGTACCGGCTGCTGGATGAAGAGCTTGAATTGTTGAAGAGCAAGCGGCTGGATAAGGACTACTTCAATACTTTGCTGACTGGCGGCGACCCGGTGCGCGACCTGCTGCAGTGGCTGGATCTCGGCGATGCGTTCCAGACCACGCGTGGCAACAACGAGTGGAAGGCTTTTGTTGAGGTCTGCAAGTCACAGCTGGCGTTCAATCCTCAAGCTGACGGCGTTCTGGCCGGTGCAAGCAAATTGGCGATGCGCGAGGGGCCATGGCATTCGGTGTGGGAACGCTACAGCGAGGCGCCGAAGCGTTACCCCAACATCCCGAGCCGAATCCGCCAGTGCAAGCCACCGATTTTTGACCTCTTCGTCACGGCTGAGTCTGCTGGTGGTTGGCCACAGTGGAACGAGGAACAGGAGCAAGCACTTCAGCGTGACTTGCTCGCCTTAAGCCATATGCCGGCGCACGAAGCGAGGAAGCGGGTGCTGGAATTGGAGAAGGCCCATGCGCCGCGCCGAGAGCTGGTTTGGGCAGAATTGGGCGAGTCGCCCTTGGCGCAGGCCGCCAAGCACCTGGCAGTGATTGCGGAGGTCACCAAGACGGCGTTGGCGGCCGGCTCGGTCGCGGACCTTCAGGCCAGCTACGCCAATCAAGGTTGGCGCGCGGACGATGCGGGGCTGTCAGCGCTGGCGTGTGTAGACAAGGCGGCCGAGGTTGCTGCGGTGACAGCCGCCGTCCGGGCGATCTATCTACCCTGGCTGGAGGAGTCTGCGCGCTACCTGCAAAAGCTGGTCGATGGATCGAGCTACCCCGGGGGAACCATCGTCAGCGCCAAGGCCTTCGCCGCTGCCAAGGGTGAGTGCGTGCTTTTCGTGGATGGCCTGCGCTTTGACGCGGCCCGCCGTCTCTCGGCGACCCTGGAGGCGCGCGGCTGTCTGGTGGCGGAGAACATGGCCTGGACGGCATTGCCCAGCGTGACCGCGACAGGCAAAGCGGCTGCTTCGCCAGTAAGGACCAAGATCAGCGGCACCGACGACTGCGATGACTTCGAGCCTTGCGTCGCCGCCACTGGCCAGTCGCTCAAGGGGGGCTACCACTTAAAGAAGCTGCTGAACGATAACCACTGGAAAGTACTGGACCGCACCGAGAATGGTGACGGCCAAGGTAACGCGTGGTGCGAATTTGGCGACATCGACAGCGAGGGACATGCACGGGGCTGGAAACTTGCCAAACACATAGACGCGCTTCTCGCAGAGATTGCAGAACGCATCGCCACCTTGTTGGCCGCAGGCTGGAACAGCGTTAGGGTGGTGACTGACCATGGCTGGCTACTCATGCCGGGTAAGTTACCCACGATCCAGATGTCCAAGGACCTCACGGACAACAAATGGGGGCGCTGCGCCTCGATCAAGCCTGGCGCCTCCACCAGTGAACGTTTGTACCCTTGGTTTTGGAACCCCAATCAGCAGTTCGCGCTGGCGGACGGTGTGAGTTGCTATGGCAAATCGGTGGATTACAACCACGGTGGGCTGAGCCTGCAAGAGTGTCTCACCCTGGACCTAGTGGTGACACGAAGTGGGAGTGCCTCAGGCAAGCATGTGGTTGAGGTCACCGACATCGCTTGGAAGGGCTTGCGCTGTACAGTGGCCGTGGATGGCCAGTTCGCGAACCTTTCATTGGATATTCGCACCCAGGCCGGCGACCCAGCGGCCAGCGTGGTTGTGAGCGTTAAGCCGCTCAAGGACAACGGCACCGCATCGGTTGTTGTTGAGAACGAAGAACTGCAAGGCCGCGCGGCGTTTTTAGTGCTGCTCAGTGCATCGGGTGAGCTTGTGGCAGAGGCAGACACCGTAATTGGCGGAGGATGATAAATGATTGAATTGGATCAGATAGACAAGAAAGCTGCCTCGGTACTCGACGGGTATCTGGTCCGGAAAGACTTGGTCCGCACTTTTAGTCGGCAATTTCCGGTACCCACATACGTGGTCGAGTTCATGCTCGGGCGGTATTGCGCCAGCACCGACCCAGATGAGATTGATGAGGGCCTGGAGATTGTTCAACGCCAGCTCAAATCACGCACGGTGCGGGCCGGCGAGGAAGAGCTGTTTAAAGCCAAAGCACTGGAAACCGGCGAGGTGAAAATCATCGACCTCGTGACGGCGCGTGTTGATAACAAGGGCGAGTACGTTGCGAGCCTTCCCAGTCTGCGACTGACGGATGTGCGGATCAGCAGTGAGTTGGTTAACCAACACGAACGTATGCTGACGGGTGGTTTCTATGCCGAGCTGGGCGTGACGTTCGATGTGGCGATCGCGCAAGAAGCCAAAGGGCGTCCGTTTGGTATCACCTCGCTGCGGGAGATTCAGATATCGAAACGCGATGTACTGGAGATACTGTCCAAGGCACGTGCCGAATTCACGACCGAGGAGTGGAAGTCGTTTCTGCTCCGGTCCATTGGGATTGAACCAGCTGGTTTGAACGAACGGCAAAAGAATGCGCTGCTGCTGCGCATGGTGCCGTTCGTCGAGCGCAACTACAACTTGGTTGAACTCGGGCCTCGCGGCACCGGCAAGAGCCATCTGTTTCAGCAGGTGTCACCCTACGCTCACCTGGTATCAGGCGGCAAGGCTACCGTTGCCAAAATGTTCGTGGAAAACACTGCCAGAGGACGCAGGGGCTTGGTTTGCCAATACGACGTGGTCTGCTTTGATGAGGTTTCGGGCATCTCCTTCGACCAGAAGGATGGTGTGAACATCATGAAGGGCTACATGGAGTCCGGTGAATTTAGCCGTGGCAAAGAGAGTATTCGCGCTGATGGCAGCATCGTGATGGTCGGCAACTTTGACGTAGATGTGGAGCACCAGCAGCGCGTTGGCCATCTCTTTGGGCCAATGCCGGCAGAAATGCGGGATGACACCGCATTCATGGACCGTATCCATGCGTTCTTACCGGGGTGGGACGTACCTAAGATCAACAAAGAGTTGGTGACCGACCACTTCGGCTTAGTCAGCGACTTTCTGTCTGAGTGCTGGAGTCAGCTTCGCAATCAAAGCCGTGTTAGCGAATTACAAAACCGGGTGTTCTTCGGCGGCGCCTTGTCTGGCCGCGATACCAATGCGGTCAACAAGACGGTCAGCGGCTTGCTCAAGCTGTTGTACCCGAGCTCGGGCACCCCGGTTCCCGACGACGACCTGGAATGGGCCGTTCGCATCTCCATGGAGGTCCGGCGACGGGTCAAAGAGCAGCAGAAGCGTGTGGGTGCTGCTGAGTTTCGGAATACGCACTTCAGCTACATTATGGGCGCGGACGGGGTCGAGAAGTTCGTCTCTACGCCGGAGCTGCAAAGCGAAAACAGCATCGGCGGCGATCCGCTAGAGCCAGGTCAGGTGTGGTCCATTAGCCCCGGTGGTGGCGAAGAAATCTCGGGGCTATACCGCATTGAAGTCAATGAAGGCCCTGGGACTGGCTTGAAAGTGCTCAACAAACCCATTCCTCCTGCGTTCCGCGAGAGCATTGGCTTCGCCGAGCAGAACCTGTACGCCAGATCCACGCAGTTAGTTGGTGACAAAGATCCCAGACAGCACGAGTTCACTGTGCAGCTCCGCGCATTTGACGCCGCCAAGTCAGGAGCAAAGATGGGAATCCCCTCGTTAGTGGCCTTATGCACGTCGCTCCTAAAACGAAGCGTGCGCGGCGGCTTGATCATCGTTGGCGAAATCAACCTCGGCGGCTCGATCGAACCGGTTCACAACGCGGTCACGATCGCTGAGATCGCCGTTGAGAAAGGCGCGACCTCATTGCTCATGCCAGTGGCGTGTCGGCGCCAATTGGTCGACTTGTCCGATGACATGGCAACCAAGATCGACATCCAGTTCTACTCCGACGCCCGAGACGCGTTGCTGAAGGCAATGGCCGAGTGAACCAAGGAACATCACTATGGCTCTTAACCTTAGCAAGGCGGCCGTTGACTTCTTGACGGCCCACCTTGAAAAGAAATTCTCCGCCTGCCAAATTGCCGAGTAGCTCGTCGCAACTTTCCCTGACGAGTGTAACGCCAAGAAGGCCAGCAGACAGGCGCTGGAGACGGACGCGGACCTTCTGCAGCAGTTCGTGGTCGAAATCGGCTCTCAGCGCCCGCGCTTGCGGAAAAAGCATGCAATTCTTAAGACTACCGAGAAGAGAAAACTCTTCGTTGACGAGATGGCCACCGGAAATGGACTAGACACAAGGACATCTTTTCGAAAAACAGAAACGCCAACCTTTATAGATTGGCGTCTTGAAGGGTATGTGCTTGGTGCCAGGAGCAGAATTTAACCACTGATATGATTTGCAATCATCATTCCTTGCCAATACATTTTTATCCTGGTTTATACTTATACTTATACTTATACTGAAGCCCAACTTTGAATCTTCAAAGCCACTTCAGAAGGATTCTTGTCATAGAAAGGAATTACTCCAGCAGACTCTATTTCGTTTAGTAAGTCCAACGTTTTTCTTGTCGTTACAATTTCTGTCGAGGTCGTTGCCTCCGGAAGTATGACAAATAATGCAGGCTGGGTCGTTAGATGAGAAAGTCTATGAGCGATATTGACCTGAAGCATTGATGAATGAATATGGGTGTGCACCGTCGTGAACGAAGCATACCTTGCGGACACAATATTCCCGTAACTTTGACCATTCGTTAGACCGATCTGTAAGATTTTATTCCCTATGGTGATTGAACGCCCAGGAACAAAAGGGTCTCGGTTAGTTTTGACGGAATTTATTGTCCGGATCATCGTGGCATAGGCCCAATCGTCATCCATTGGACTGTCTCTGTGCTGTACATCAGCCCAGATTGCTCCTGCTTGCCGCTTTAGTAGTGTCGCCAATTCGGTATTGACGTCATGAGTAGCCAGGTAGCCGCAAGGAATGATTCGCAAATGGGGGCTACCACTATCGAGTGACTGTAGCGCGTTTTGGAAGGTAGATCGAATAGCTATCTCAGAGCCGTCGAAGAGTGCACGGGTATCTGATGCGGTGATAGCATCGCCATAAAGATGACTTAACTTTGATAGCGAAGGAAGCCAGCTCAGATGCGGCTCGACGTCGCCTTGTAGCGCAGCAGCGACTCCTACGATGAATTCTTGTTGACTACCCAAGTCCGGCCGAAAGGCAATAGTCGCCCATTCACCAGTTAGCAGCGGCTCTACTGATGGCGTCGCTCGTTTTAAAAGTTCCAAAAAGTTCATTAAATTAGCCTTTCGCAACTACTTGCAAACGCGGGTCCAGTTGCGCGCTCTTTCATATATTCAATGATGGAATCGATTTCTTCGGTGAGAAGCAAGCCTTGTAATGTTGATGAGATTTCGATAAAGATGGCATTCCAGTCGTTCTGGGATTTTTCGTATTCCATGATTGCAGTTGCTCGCCAAGCAGCAAGTCTCGACGCGGACAGATTGTCCTGTGCAAGCAACGACAACTCATTCCTAACGTTCCGCTCCGGCCATGAGGTATGCCAGAACTTACCGCCTCCAACGCAACCCTGATCTATGGCCATATATTTTAGGTCATCTTCGTATAGGAAGTTTCCCTCGTGCCTATCATTGTTGCCTGTAACATGATCAATGGTGGCCAATCGTATGCAGAACTGGCTACTGTAGAACGTCTCACTTTGTTTTTTCGAAAAACTAGAAAGTCTGCGAATATATCGAAAAGGGCGGGAGCTTGCTTCAAAAGACGTAATCCAGCAGGCGGCAAACCCGGTATAAGGGTCGATATAGGTACTAAGATCTTTTTTGAGGTCCGGAAGTTCTTGTTTAGACAAAAGTAATACGCCACTTTTTCGTGGTTGACGAACGCCGCGAAGAGCGTTTGCTACGTAACCGATTGCTTCATTCGCTACCCCACAACTACTAGTTTCGTAGAGCTTGATGACAACATCTTCCGCTTCGTCGCAACCAGGCCACACTACACGACCGACGAAAATTGGCTGAGCGGCGGCGTTTGCCCCCGCTAAGACTTCCCCCAAGTGTGCAGAAAAGCCTCGATAAGAGTCAGCTGTTAGGATTGTTATCATTTTAGGTGGTCTTCTGACATTTTTGTCCTCAAGGGTACCGTTGACAAAGTGAATACGTCCAGAAGAATTTAGTCGCCAGTCGAGAATTGGCGCCCAGAGGTATCGGTGTGAGCCCAACGCACGCAGCACCGGAAATAGACCGGACACAAGGACTGTGAATCTCAGAAACGACAACGCCCACTTGCATGAGTGGGCGTTGCGTGAGGTATGTTCTTGGTGGCCCGGGGCGGAATCGAACCACCGACACAAGGATTTTCAATCCTCTGCTCTACCAACTGAGCTACCAGGCCAAGAGCGCGCAATTATAGCAGCGTTTGTGGCAAGCAGACAATCCTCCCGCGCCGATACTCAGCCCTTGCTGCTGATGCGCCGCGCGTGATCACGCTCGAGCGCCAGGCGCAGGTCGCGCCGGCCTTTGGCTTCCTCGAAGCGGCGCACTTCATCCGGTGTTGACGGCACCAGCGGCGGGATCGAGGCCGGTTTCTTGTCGTCGCCCACCGCCACCATCGTGAAGAAGCAGCTGTTCACATGGCGCACGGCCTTGCTGCGGATGTCTTCGGCAATCACCTTGATGCCGATTTCCATCGAGCTGCGGCCGGTAAAGTTCACCGCGGCCAGGAAGGTCACCAGTTCGCCGACATGGATCGGCTGGCGGAAGGTCACCTGATCGACGCTCATCGTCACCACATAGCGCCCGGCATAGCGGCTGGCGCAGGCATAGGCTGCCTGGTCGAGCAGTTTCAGGATGGTGCCGCCGTGCACATTGCCGGAAAAATTGGCCGTGTCGGGCGTCATCAGCACTGTCATGCTGAGCTGGTGGGAGGGCAGGTTCATGGTTGAATCACTACAAGTGGCTGGGCGAGTGTTGATGTTGCCTTAGAAACTGCCGCGCGGCAAGGTCAGCCGTAATAGTCCGCGACCTGCTGATCCGGCGAAAAAACAGCCCGACAAACGCGCTGACCGAAATACCCATAAAATCGTGGGCATCACCATGCAAACCCGCTAGGCTCGGCAAATGAACAGCGAACTCCCATACCAAGGTGGATCGGTGCAGTGGCACCTTGGTCCCG
>Ga0308164_10001218_pt1 | contig 31577 bp, 30 predicted proteins | sample PhyTR2_FD_201031 | JGI IMG/M metagenome (GOLD analysis project Ga0308164, IMG submission 201031) | Phyllosphere microbial communities from UC Gill Tract Community Farm, Albany, California, United States - DLSLT.R2 | ecosystem: Host-associated > Plants > Phyllosphere > Unclassified | place: USA... | reverse complement strand
ACGACTTCGTCTTCCAGGGCATGGGCGGGCTGATGAGCATCACCGGCCAGCCCGAGGGCACGCCGGGCGACGAGCCGATGAAGGTGGGCATCGCCATCACCGACCTGCTCACCGGCATGTACGCCACGACCGCCATCCTCGGCGCGCTGGAGCATCGCCACGTGAGCGGCGTCGGCCAGTACATCGACATGTCCCTGCTCGACTGCGTCGTCACCGTCAACTCGTACATGGCGATCAACTACTTCCTCTCCGGGAAGATGCCGCGCCGCATGGGCAACGCCCACGCCAACATGGTCCCCTACCAGGTGTTCCGCTGCCGCGAGGGCAGCCTGATCGTCGCGGTGGGCAACGACTCGCAGTACCGCGCGTTCTGCCGCGTGATCGACCGCCCGGACCTGGCGGCGGACGAGCGCTATGCCAGCGCGGCCAACCGCAACCGCCACCGGGAGGCCCTGATCCCGCAGCTCGCCGAGGCCCTGCTGGCGCGCTCGATGGCCGAGTGGGTCGAGCTGCTGGAGGCGGCGAACGTGCCCTGCGGCCCGATCCACGACATGCAGCAGGTGTTCGACGACCCGCAGGTGCGGCATCGCGGCATGAAGCTGTCGCTGCCCCACGGCGCGGGCGTGGAAGCGCCGGCGGTGGCCAGCCCGCTGCGCTTCTCGGAGACGCCCATCGTCTATGGCCGCCATGCGCCGACGCTCGGCGAGCACACCGACGCCGTGCTCGGCGAAATGCTGGGGCTCGATGCCGAACGCATCGCCGGGCTGCGCGAGCGCGGCGTCGTCTGAGCGGCCAGGCCCGGCCACCCGATCCACCCCGCCCCGCGCACCCGATCCGAGGACCCCACATGCGACGCCCCCTGCAGCCGGCCTTCCGCGCCCTCGCCGGCGCGCTCCTCCTCGCGATGGCCGCCCTCGGCGCCGGCGCGCAGGAGCGCGCGCCGATCCGCTTCGTGGTGCCCTACCCGGCCGGCGGCGCCGCCGACCAGATCACGCGCCTGGTGGCCACCGCCGCCGCGCGCCACCTGGGCGCGCCCATCGTCATCGACAACAAGGGCGGCGCCGCCGGCATGATCGCGGCCGAGGCCGCGCTGCGCGCCGAGCCCGATGGCCAGACCTTCTTCGTCGGTTCGAACGCGCCGCTGGTCATCAACCAGGCGATCTACGCCCGCATGCCCTACGACCCCGAGAAGGACTTCGTGCCGGTGGCCGGCATGGGCAAGTCGCCCTTGCTGCTGGTGACCCGCAAGGGCCTGGGGGTGACGGACGTGCCGGGGCTGATCGCCCTGAGCGCCAAGGCCGGCACCGGCTTCACGATGGGATCGGCCAGCAGCGGCAACATCACCCACCTGGCCGGCGAGGGCGCCAGCCGCGCGATGGGCTTTCGCGTGACGCACGTGCCGTTCAGCGGCAGCGCCCCGGCCATCACCAGCATGCTGGGCGAGAACGTCGACATCATGTACGACGCCCTGCCCTCCTGCCTGCAGCAGGCCAAGGCCGGGCGCATCGTCCCCTTGGCGATCCTCGACGCCCGGCGCTTCCCGCAGCTGCCCGACGTGCCGACCCTCAGGGAGGCCGGCTACGCGGGCCACGACGCCAGCGCCTGGTTCGGCGTCATGGCGCGCGCCGGCACGCCGCGCGCGGCCATCGACGGCATGAACAAGGCGGTCAACGACGCCCTGGCGCAGCCCGACCTCGTCGCCCGGCTGAACCAGATCGGCGCCCAGCCCATGCCCGGATCGCCCGCGAGCTTCGGCCGCTTCATCGCCGACGAGCGCGCGCGCTGGATCCCGCTCGCGCACCTGCTCGGCGTCAAGGCCGACTGAGCCTCCCTCCCTCCCTCAAGGAAACGAACCCATGGTGACCCTGGACTCCCCCGACGCCATCCGCGCCTTCGTCGGCCAAAGCACGACCAGCACGTCGATGCTGGTGGACCAGAAGATGATCGACGTCTTCGCCGACCTGACGCACGACCACCAGTGGCTGCACGTGGACGTGGCGCGCGCCGCCACGGAATCGCCCTATGGCACCACCATCGCGCACGGCCTGCTCACGCTGGCGCTGCTGCCGGCCTGGTATGGCCAGTGCCTGAGCTTCCCCAACCGCCGCCACGGCGTGAACTACGGCTTCGACAAGGTGCGCTTCACCGGCCCGGTCAGGAGCGGCTCGATGCTCTCGGGCCGCTTCACCCTGGCGCGGGCCGAGGACGTCCGTCCGGGCGACCTGCGCTGCACCTGGGAGGTCGAGGTGCGGGTCGATGGCGTCGAGCGGCCGGTGCTGGTCGCGCAGTGGCTCATCCAGATCACGCACTGAGCGCCGCGCGACCGCCATGGCAGCCCTCCTGATCGAACGCGTCGGCGCCACCGCCGTGCTGACGCTCAACCGCCCCGAGGCCCGCAACGCCCTGGACTACGGCATGCGCGCCGAGCTGGCCGTGGCCGTGCCGGCCCTGCGCGACGACCCCTCGGTGCGCGCCGTCGTCATCACCGGCGCGGGCCGGCACTTCTGCGCCGGCGGCGACGTCAAGGTGCTGGCCGAGTCGCAGGGCGCGGCGCGCGATGTCTTCGAGGGCCGCGACCGCATCCTGGCGATCCATCGCTGGTTCGACGAACTCATCGACATGGAGAAGCCGGTGATCGCCGCCATCGATGGCGTCGCCTTCGGCGGTGGCCTGTCGTTCGCGCTGTGCGCGGACTTCGTGCTGGCGACGCCGCGCGCCTCGTTCTGCTCGGTCTTCAGCCGGCTCGGCTATGTGCCCGACATGGCGGCGATGTACCTGCTGCCGCGCGCCGTCGGCCTGGCGACGGCCAAGGAGATGGTCTTCACGGCCCGCGTGGTGGATGCCCAGGAGGCCCGGCGGATCGGCCTGGTGCATCGCATCGTCGAGGACGACCCGCGCGCGGCCGCGCTGGAGCTGGCGGCGCGTTTCCACGACGCGCCGGCCGGCGCCCTGGGCGTCGCCAAGTCGATCATGAACCGCGCCTTCGAGAGCGACCGCCGCAGCGTCTGCGCGCAGGAGGCCATGGCGCAGGCCATGTGCCGCGAGAGCGCCTTCCACCAGGAGGCGGTGCGGCGCTTCGTCGACAAGCAGCCTCCCCTCTACAGCTGGCCCACGGAGACCCGTCCATGATTCCATCCTCCCCATCCTCCCCATCGGCCGCGTCCTCCGGCGCCGCCGCCGACGTGCTCAAGCCCGAGCAGGCGTACTTCGCCTTCCTGGCGCAGGGCCGCTTCATGATCCAGCGCTCGCGCTCCTCGGGCGAGCATGTCTTCTATCCCCGCGTGGCCGCCCCGCGCACCGGCGCGCTGGACCTGGAATGGGTGCCGGCGAGCGGCGACGGCATCGTCCACGCCACCACGGTGGTGCGGCGCAAGCCGCCCGAGCCGGCCTTCAACGTCGCCCTGGTCGAGCTCGCCGAGGGCCCCCGCATGATGAGCCGGGTCGAGGGCGTGGCGCCCCAGGACGTGCGCATCGGCATGGCCGTGAAGGCCCGCATCGACACCGTCGACGGCAAGCCGCTGGTCGTGTTCGACGTCGTGCAATGAGAAAGCCAGGATCCCCATGAGCGAAGACCGATTCCCGCGCGGCAGGACCGCCATCGTTTCCACCGCCACCTATGGCATGGGCGAGGCGCCCGGCCTGTCGTCCATCGACCTGGCGGTCTCCGCCAGCGTGCGCGCCCTCGGCGCGGTCGGCCTGGCGCCATCCGACGTCGACGGACTGTTCATCGCCCTGCCCGACGACTTCCTCTCCGGCCTGACCTTCGCCGAGTACCTGGGCATCACGCCCCGGGTGACCGACAACAACCGCACCGGCGGCTCGGCCTTCCTCACCCACTGCATGTGGGCCGCGCTGGCGCTGGAGGCCGGCCAGTGCGACGTCGCGCTGGTGGCCTACGGCAGCAACCAGCGCAGCGCCGCCGGCGGCCTGGTGAGCGCCATGCGGCCGACGGCCTACGAGGGTCCCTACAGGCTGCCGCGCCCGGTCGGCGCCTATGCGCTGGCGACCTCGCGCTACATGCACCAGTACGGCCTGCGGCGCGAGCAGCTCGGCGCGGTGGCCATCGCCGCGCGCCAGTGGGCCGGGCTCAATCCCGATGCCTTCATGCGCGAGCCGCTGGGCATGGACGAGTACCTGGCCTCGCGCCTGGTGTGCGATCCGCTCTCGGTGCGCGACTGCTGCCTGGTGACCGACGGCGCGGCCGCGCTGGTCATGACGCGCGCCGACCGGGCGCGCGACCTGAGCCGCAGGCCGGTCTACATCCTGGGCAATGCCGCCTCGACGCACCACCGCGACATCACCTCCATGCCCGACCTGACCACCACCGCCGCGGCCATCTCCGGCCCGCGCGCCATGGCCCAGGCCGGCGTCACGCCCCGCGACATCGATGTCGTCGAGGTCTACGACGCCTTCACCATCAACACCTTGCTGTTCCTGGAGGACCTGGGCTTCTGCGCCAAGGGCGAGGCCGGCGCGTTCGTCGAGGGCGGCCGCATCGCGCCGGGCGGCGAACTGGCGGTCAACACCAATGGCGGCGGACTCTCCTGCGTGCATCCGGGCATGTATGGCCTGTTCACCGTGGTCGAGGCGACCCAGCAACTGCAGGGCACGGCCGGGGCGCGCCAGGTCGAGGGCGCCCGGCTGGCCGTGGCCCACGGCAACGGCGGCGAGCTCTCCAGCCAGGCGACGATGGTGCTCGGCACCGAAGAGACGCTGTAGGCGCCCCAGAGACACCCCCCATCCATCGAGGAGCCCGCGTGCAGACCCCTGATTTCTCCCTCCACAACAAGCAAGTCATCGTCACCGGCGCCGGCCAGGGCATCGGCAAGGCGCTCGCCGCGACCGTGGTCGCCCTGGGCGGCCGGGTCGTCGCCGTCGACGTCAACGCCGGGGCGCTCGACGCCCTGCGCGCCGAGCTGGGCGACGAGCGCTGCGTCACGGTCACCGGCAGCGTGGCCGACGCGGCCGTCGCGCAGGCGGCGGTCGATGCCGGCGTGGCCGCCTTCGGCGGCGTCAACGGCCTGGTCAACAACGCCGGCGTCACCCGCACCGCGATGATCGACAAGATGACGCTCGAGGCCTGGCAGACCGTCATCGACGTGCACCTGACCGGCTCGTTCCACTTCCTGCAGGCCCTGGGGCGCCACCTGCTGGCGCGCGCCAAGGCGGGCGAGAAGATCGCCGGCTCGATCGTCAACATCTCCTCGGACGCCGGCCGGCGCGGCACCATCGGGCAGATCAACTACGGCACCGCCAAGGCCGGCGTGCTGGGCATGACCATGTGCGCGGCGCGCGAGTGGGCGAAGTTCGACATCCGCTGCAACACGGTGGGTTTCGGCGTCGTGGAGACGCCCATGACCGAGACCATCCGGGGCGAGAAATTCGCCGACACCTACCTCTCGCAGATCCCGCTCGGGCGCTGGGGCGAGGCCGGCGAGGTGGCGCGGCCGGTGTGCTTCCTGCTCTCGGACGCCGCCTCCTACATCACCGGCCAGCACCTGTCGGTCAACGGCGGCTACACGATCGGCCTATGAGCAGCCTGCTGGACAACTTCCATTTCGCCCGGCTGCCGGCGCAGGCGGAGGCCTTCCGCGCCGAAGTGCGCGCCTTCCTGGCGGCCGAGCAGCCGGTGCTGCCGGCGGATGCGCGGGCCCGCTCGTGGATGGGCTTCGACGGCGACTTCAGCCGCAAGCTCGCCGCGCGCGGCTGGGTCGGCGTCACGCTGCCCCGGACCTATGGCGGCGCCGAACTCGACGCCTTCTCCCGCTTCGCGCTGATCGAGGAACTGCTGTCGGCCGGCGCGCCGGTGGGCGGCCACTGGATCGCCGACCGCCAGAGCGGCCCGCTGATCCTGAAGTTCGGCACCGAGGCGCAGCGCCGCTTCCATCTGCCGCGCATCTGCGCCGGCGAGTCCTTCTTCTGCATCGGCATGAGCGAGCCCAACAGCGGCTCCGACCTGGCCAGCGTGGGCACGCGCGCCGTCCGCACCGCGACCGGCTGGACGCTCAACGGCCGCAAGATCTGGACCACCAACGCCCACAACTGCCACTACATGATCGCGCTGGTGCGCAGCTCCGGCGCGCCGGAGGACCGGCATCGCGGCCTGTCGCAGTTCATCATCGACCTCTCGCTGCCGGGCATCACGATCCGCCCGATCCGCGACCTGGCCGGCGACGCGCACTTCTCGGAGGTGTTCTTCGACGACGTGGCGCTGGCCGGGGACGCCCTGATCGGCAGCGAGGGCACCGGCTGGGAGCAGGTCACGGCCGAGCTGGCCTTCGAGCGCAGCGGTCCGGAGCGCATCTACTCGAGCATCGTGCTGCTCGACCGCTGGCTCGAGGCACTGCGCGCGAGCGGCGACGCCGCGGCGCACGTGGCGGCCGTCGGGCGCTTCGCCGCCCACCTCTCGGCCTTGCGCAACCTGTCGCTGTCGGTCACGGCGCGCCTGGCGGCGGGCGAGAGTCCGGTGGTCGAGGCGGCCCTGGTGAAGGAACTGGGCACGACCTTCGAGCAGGAGATCCCGGCCGTCATCGAGGCCGCGCTGGGCGCCGATCCCACGCGCGAGATCGACGCCGAGCTGCTGCGCACCTCGGCCTACGTGAGCCAGATCGCGCCCACCTATTCGCTGCGCGGGGGCACGCGCGAGATCCTGCGCGGCATGATCGCGCGCGGTCTCGGCCTGCGCTGAACGACCGAGAGACCGACCCCATGTTCACCGAAGCATTCGAAGACATCCTGCGCGACCACTGCACGCCGGCCCTGGTGCGCGCCATCGAGGCGGGCGGCAGTCCGGCGCCGCTCTGGGACGCCATCGCGGAGGCCGGCTTCCTGGAACTGCTGGCGCCGGAGACGGCGGGCGGCGCGGCCCTGGGCCTGGCCGACCTGTTCCCGATCCTGCATGCGCTGGGTCGCCATGCGATGCCGTTGCCGATCGGCGAGACCCTGGTCGCCCGCGCCCTGCTGCCGGCCGATGCGGTGCCCGGCGGCATGGTGACGCTGGCGCCCGCCGCGCGAGCGCTCGAAGGCGGCGGCTGGCGCTGCCCCAACGTCCCGTTCGGCGCCATCGCCGACCACGTCGTCGCCGATGCCGGTGATGCCCAGGTGCTGCTGTTCGACTGCGCCGGGGCCAGGCGGCACCGGGCGGGCATCGGGCGCAGCCTGGTGGCGTCGCTGGAGTTCGGCGCCGATGCCGCGCCGCGCCGGTTCGCGCTCGCCGGCGGCGACGACGGCGCCGGCGACCCTGGCGGGGGCGTGCGCGTCTTCGCAGCCGCCCTCTATGCCGCCCTGCTGGCCGGCGCGCTGGCGCGGACCTTCGAGATCACGCTGCAGTACGGCAACGACCGCGTGCAGTTCGGCAAGCCGATCGGCAGGTTCCAGGCCATCCAGCACCAGCTGGCGGTGATGGCCGAGCTGGTGGCGGCCTCCCGCGTGGCGGCCGAGGCGGCCTTCCAGGGCGGCGGCGCGATGCCCGCGCCGATGGCCGCCGCCCTCGCCAAGGCGCGCGCCAGCGATGCCGTGTCCGCCTGCGCCGGCATCGCCCACGCGGTGCATGGCGCCATCGGCGTGACGCAGGAATACGACCTCCAGCTGCACACCCGGCGCCTGCACGAATGGCGCCTGGCCCATGGCTCGGAGGACCACTGGCATGGCGTGATCGGCCAGGCGGTGATCGCCGCCGGCCAGCCGCTCGCGGACTTCGTGCGCGCCGCGACCCACTGAGCGCCCCGCCGGGTGCCGCGCGGCATCGCGCGCTGCCCGCCGGCGCGGGCGCCCGTTCCCTCCCAGGAGACCAGCCACCATGCAGTCCTCGCGCGACACCGTGTATTCCCACGCCCAATTGCACCCCCTGCTGGCGCCGCGCAGCGTGGCCATCATCGGCGCCTCCGGCCGGCCGGGCTCGTTCGGCGAGCGCACGCTGAGGAATCTGCGGGCGCATTTCGCCGGCCCGGTCCACCTCGTCAATCCGCAGTACGGGCGGCTGGGCGACGACCCCTGCCACCCGGAGGTGGCCGCGCTGCCCGAGGTGCCGGACTGCGCGGTGATCGCGGTGCCGCGCGAGAAGGTCGAGCCGTTGGTGGCGCAATGCGTGGCGGCGCGGGTGCCGGGCGTGCTGGTGTTCGCCTCCGGCTATGCCGAGACCGACCTGGACGAACGACTCGACCAGCAACGCGCGCTGGCCGCGCTGGTGCGCGGCACGTCGACCCGATTGCTGGGCCCCAACTGCATCGGCTTCGCCAACTACGTGGCGGACGTCCACCTGTCGTTCTCGGCCTTCCCGTCCTGCCGGCCGGGCCCGGGCGCCATCGGCATCGCCAGCCAGTCCGGCGCCCTGGCCATGGCCATCGCGCAGGGCGCCAGCGTGGGCACGCCGGTCAGCCACGCGCTGGCCTGCGGCAACATGGTCGATGTCGACGTCGCCGACTGCGTGAGCTACCTGGCCGGCGAGCCGGCCTGCCATGCGATCGTCTGCGTGCTCGAGGGCCACGAGCATCCGGCGCGGGTCGAGGCGGCGGCGCTGGCGGCGCTGGCGGCCGGCAAGCCACTGGTGGTGCACAAGCTCGGCCGCACGCCGCGCGGCGCGCTGGCCGCCTGGCGCCACACCGCCTCCGTCGCCGGTTCGCACGACGACTGGCGCGCGCTGTTCGAGCGCTGCGGCGCCATCGAGGTCGAGCAGTTCGACCGCGTGATGGAGGTCGCCGCCTTCTTCGCCAAGGCGCCCCGCGCCGGCGGGCGCGGCGCGGCCGTGCTCAGCACCTCCGGCGGCGCCTGCATCATCGCCGCCGACGCGGCGGGCGCGCACGATGTCGCGCTGCCGCAGGCGGCCGATCCGGCGACCGGCCGCCTGCTGGCCGAGGCGATCCCGGCCTTCGGCTATCCACTCAATCCCTACGACACCACGGCCCAGGTCGTCAGCGATCCGTCCCTGTTCACCGCCTGCGTCGGCGCCGTGATGGCGGACGACGCCTTCGACACCGTCGTCATGCCGCAGATCCAGGCCTACGACGCCGCCACGCCGCGCATCGCCACGCTCGACGAGGCGGCCGGGCGCTGCGGAAAGATCGCCTGCGACGTCTGGCTCACGCAGTGGATGGGCGGCCCCGGCTATGCCGAGGCGGCGGCGGCGCCGCACGTGGCGCTGTTCCGTTCCATGGACACCTGCTTCTGGACCCTCGCCCAATGGCAGCGGCGCCAGCGCCGGATCGACGCGCGGGAGATCGGGCGCTCCGCCCCGGCATCCGACCAGCGCTCCACCCCTGCCCGCCTCCTTCCCTGAAAGGCCACTCCATGCGATCCGTCCCGCGCGCCGTCCTCCGCCTGCCGCTCGCCCGCCGCCGCCTGCTCTGCGCCCTGGCGCTGGGGGGGTTCGCGCTCGGCGCCGCCGCGCAGGATTTCCCGACCAGGCCGCTGCGCATCGTGGTCGCCTATCCGCCGGGCGGCGGCGCCGACATGCTGGCGCGCGACTTCGGCCAGAAGCTGCAGGAGCGGCTCGGCCAGCCGGTGATCATCGAGAACAAGCCCGGCGCCGGCACGCTGCTGGCGGCCGCGCAGGTGGCCAAGGCGCCCGCCGACGGCCACACGCTGCTGCTGGTCACCAACACCCTGCTGATCTCGCCGCAGCTGCACAACGCCAGCCCGGTCGACGTGCTGGCCGAACTCCGGCCCGTGGCCTCGCTCACCGGCATCGTGTTCGTGCTGGTGACGCCGCAGAAGCTGCCGCAGAGGACGTTGCCCGAACTGGTCGCCCACATGAAGGCCCATCCGGGCGAGGTCAACTACGCCACGCCCAGCCAGGGCGGCATCACGCACCTGATCGGCACCCAGTTCCAGGAGGCGCATGGCGTGCGGATGGTGACCGTGCCCTACAAGGGCACCTCGCCGGCCCTGGTCGACCTGGTCTCCGGCCGGGTCCAGACCATGCTCGACGCCATGGCGACCTCGCTGCCCTACATCCGGGACGGCCGGCTGCGGGCCCTGGGCGTGGCCGACGACCAGCCCTGGCCGGGCATGCCGGACGTGCCGCCGATGTTCGCGCCGGGCCAGCGCTTCGGCCGCGGCTGGTATCGGCTGTTCACCGGCGCGGGGGTGCCCGACGCGGCGGTCCGGGTGCTCAACGGCGCCACCGCCGAGATCCTGGCCGAGCCCGCCTTCAACGCCAGACTCAAGGCCCTGGCGCTGGTGCCCCTGGGCCAGGACGACCCGGCCGCGCTGCGCGCCGAGACGCGCTCCGAATACCGGCTCTGGGGCGACCTGATCCGGGAGAAGGGCATCAAGGCCGAATGAGCGCGGGGCTCAGCCCGCCAGCATGTGCAGGCCGGACCCGAGGTGGGCCGCGCCGTCGATCTGGATCAGCTGCCCCGACATCAGGTGCGCCGCCGGCGTGGCCAGGAAGGCGACCAGCTCGGCCACCTCCTCGACGCTGGTGGCCCGCCCCATCGGCGTCGCCTCGACCAGCCGGTCGAGCATCGGCTTGGCGGCCTCGCCGGACAGGCCCTCGGTCAGCACGGCGCCGGGGCCGATGCAGTTGAGCGCGATCCGGTCCCGGGCCCATTCCAGCGCCAGCGTGCGCGTCAGGCCGAGCACGCCGGCGCGCGCGGCGATCGAGTGGGCGATCCCCATCGAGCCGCGATCGACGCCGGACAACGAGATGTTGACCACCGTGCCCTGGCGCGCCTTCAGGTAGGGATGGGCGGCCCGGGTGACGGTGAAGACGGCCGACAGGTTGACGTCGATCACCGCGTCCCAGCCCTTGCGGTTGATGAGCGTCGCGGGCGAGAAGAACTGGCCGCCGGCGTTGTTCACCAGCAGGTCGATGCCATGCGCCTCGCCCGCCCGGCGCACCAGCGCCTCGATGGCCGGCGTGTCGCGCACGTTGCAGGTCTCGAAGCGGAACGTGCCGGCCAGCGGGTCCGCCAGGGCGGCGGTCTCCTGCAGCGCCTCGGCGCGCCGCCCGGTCCCGAAGACATCCATGCCGAGCGCCAGCAGGCGCAATGCGATGCCCCGGCCGATGCCCGAGCCGGCGCCGCTGACGAAGGCGCTGCGGCCGGCGTGGACATCGGGCGCCAGCACGTGGATGGCCCGGGCGGCGGAGGCCGGCGCGGCGCCGGTGGCGGCGACGCTGGCGCCGGGATCGATGTCGGGACGGGAGGGACTGTTCATCGGGAGGGACCTCGGGGGCTGGGTCGGTGGGGGGGTCGGTGGGGGGGTCGGGGGGTGGTCGTCGATGGCGCCGCGCTCAGTCCGGGCGCCGCGCATCGCCGATGGCGGGGCTCGCGTCGCGCACGGGCCGCCTGCCGTCGAACAGCAGCGGGAAGGCCGGGACGTGCTCGCCCGAGGGCAGGCGCCGCGAGACCGCCCCGGGCCGGGCCGCGCGCACCCGCTCGATGGCGGTGGCGGGGTCGTCGACATGGCCGGCCGGGATCTGCAGCGAGCGCATGCGCGCGAGTACCGCCGCCTTCGGCTGCGCGACGGTCCAGGCCTCGACCACGGCGTCGAAGTGCGCGGCGCGCGCGATGCGTTCGTCGATGGGCGCGGTCTCGCCACCGACCAGGGGCCGCAGCCGCTCCCAGTAGGCATCCAGGCCGCCCAGGATGTAGACATGGCCGTCGGCGCAGCGATAGATGCTCGAAGGCGCCGAGGCGCGGTCGCGGTTGCCGCGCGGCGGCGCCAGCTCGCCGCCCTCGGCCAGGGTCAGCACGGCCGGGCCGATCATGGTCGCCATCGCGACCTCCATCATCGACAGATCGACCACGCAGCCGCGCCCGCCCGGCGCCAGCAAGGCCATCGCGGTGGCGAAGCCGGCATGCAGGCCACAGAACATGTCCACCGGCCAGCCCGAGGACAGCCGGGGCGTGCCATCCTCGTCGGCATTGAGCCGCGCGAAACCCGACTCGCATTGCGCGATGGTGTCCATGCAGGGCCGCGGATCCTGCTGGCCATGACCCGAGATCAACGTGACGACCAGGTGCGGGAAGCGCGTGCGCAGGGTCGCCGCGTCCAGGCCGAGGCCGGCGAGCGAGGCCGGCGCCAGATTGCACACCAGCGCGTGGGCATCGGCCAGCAGCGCGTCCAGCGCCGCCCGGTCGCCCGGTGCGTGCAGGTCCAGCACGCGGCTGGACTTGCCGGTGTTGAAGCTGCGCGCGTAGTAGCTGCCGAAGGCGTTGCCCGGCAGGGTGCGGGCCCGGTCGCCCTGCGGCGATTCGATCTTGGTCACCTCGGCGCCATAGTCGGCCAGGTACTGCGCCGCCGTCGGACCGGCGATGAACTGCGACAGGTCGACGACGCGCTTGCCCGCGAGCGTGCGCGGCGGACCGCCGGCGGCCTCAGGCACGCAGCACCCGCGTGGCCTTGTGCACCGTGCGCGGCAGCGTGCCGGCCTCGACCACCTCGACGTGGAAGCGGACCTGCAGCTTCTCGCGCAGCCGGTGCGACAACCGCTCGGCGAGGTCGGGCCCGGCATCGCCCTCGCGCTCGACCCGCAGCCGCACGCCGGTGAGGAAGCCCGTCAGCGGGTCCTTGACGCTGTCGTCCAGCACGATCAGGTATTCGTTGGACAGGCCCGGGAAGGCGCGCACCACGTCCTCCACCGCCGAGGGAAAGAGATTGACGCCGCGCACGATCAGCATGTCGTCGGCGCGGCCGAGCACGCCGCCCGACAGCCGCGCGTGCGTGCGGCCGTCCGGCGCCGGTCGGCTGTCGCGCACGACCATGTCGCCGGTCCACCAGCGCACCAGCGGGCAGGCCTGCTTGTCCAGGTGCGTCAGCACCAGCACGCCGCGCTCGCCGTCGGCCACGGGCTCGCCGCTGTCGGGATCCACGATCTCGACGTAGATGAAGTCCTCCGCCAGGGTCGGGCCGAGCTGCGCGGCGGTGTCCCAGCCGATCGGCTGGCATTCCAGCGCGCCGTAGCAGTCGAACATCCGCGCGCCCCACTGGCGCTCGATGCGCTCGCGCGTGCCGGGGATGCTGGCGCCGGGCTCGCCGCCGACGCACACCATCCGCACCGTCGAGGCGCTCAGGTCGCGGCCCATCTTCTCGGCCGCCTCGGCCATGTGCGCCATGAACGACGGCGTGCCGATCACGCAGCGGCTGCCATATTCGAAGATGGTCTCGATCTGGCGCTGGGTGTCGCCCGACGAGGCCGGGATCACCAATGCGCCCAGGCGCTGCGCCGCCAGCGTGGCGCCCAATCCGCCGACGAACCAGGCGTAGTTGAACATGCACTGGAAGACGTCGCCGCGCCGCAGGCCCTGCGCGTACAGGTAGCGGGCATAGAGGTCGGCCCAGCGGGCGATGTCGGCCTCGGTCCACAGCACCGGCGCCGGCCGCGCCGTGGTGCCGGAGGAGAAATGCACCCGCACCGCCTCGCCCGGCCGCACCGCCGCCAGGCTGCCGAAGGGCGGCTCGGCCGCCAGCCCCTTCACATAGTCGGCCTTGCGCGTGAACGGCAGGCGCCGCAGGTCGGCCAGGCTGCGCAGGTCGCCGGGCTCGAAGCCGGCCTCGGCGAACACCCGCCGGTAGTGGTTGCTGGTCTCGCCGACGCGCCGCAGCTGGCGGCGCAGGGCATCGAGCTGGAACTGCTCGATCCGGTCGCGCGACCAGGTCTCGGCCTCATCCCAGTGGGTCTCGGAGAAGGGTTGGCTGGCTGGCTGGTTCATGCTGGATGTCCTTCAGAATGCCGCGCATCGCGAAGTCCGCGAGCGCGTGGGCGATGTCGTCGACGGCCTCGGGGTGCTGCAGGCGCCGCTGGCCATACCAGACGGTGGTCCAGTTCAGCGCCCCGAAGAAGGGTTTGGTGGCGAGCCGGGGCGGCAGGTCGACGAACGCGCCCGAGCGCACGCCCTGGTCGATCACCTCGCCGAACAGCCGCTCGTAATCGTCGCGCATGCGCAGCACCAGACGCAGTCGCCGGGCGGACGATGGCGTGTCCGCCAGGCGCCGGCCGAGCCCCTGCACCGCGACCTTCTGCATCGGCAGCTCGGTCAGCAGGATGCGGACGTGGCGCAACGCCATGGCCGCGAGCCGTTCCTCGGGCCGGCCCGGTCCGCGCGCGATCGCCCCGACGGCATCGTCCAGGCGGCGCATCGCCGCCAGCTGGACCTCGAGGTAGAGGTCGGACTTGCTGCGGTAGTGGTGGTAGATGCGGCCCTTGGTCGCACCCAGGCGCCGGGCCACGGCATCGATCGAGGTGGCGGCATAGCCCGCTGCCATGAACAGCTCGGCCGCCGCCCGCAGGATCTCCTCGCGCGAGGCGTCGCCGGGCGTGGACCCGGCCCCTGCCCCGGCCCCGGCCCCGGACGAGGGCGCCCGCTTCGTGGGGCCGGCCACCGTCGTCGCCCTCCGTGTCCGGGCCCGCGTCCGGCCTCATGCCGCCGGTGTCTCCGCCTCCTTGCGGATGGCGCGCGACAGCACCAGCCGCTGGATCTCGGAGGAGCCCTCGTAGATCTCCAGGATGCGCTGGTCGCGGTAGAGGCGCTCGACGACGGTCGGCTTGCAGTAGCCGAGTCCGCCCCAGATCTGCACCGCGTCGTCCGCCGCCTGGTGCGCCACCTCCGACGTGAAGAGCTTGGCCATGGCGCCGAGGTTGGAGACGTCGTCGCCCCGGTCGTAGGCGCGCGCGGCCTCGTAGAGCATCATGCGGGCCGCCGAGATCCGGGTCGCCATGTCGGCCAGCATGAAGCCGATGCCCTGGTTCTCGCCGATCGGCTGGCCGAAGGTGCGCCGCTCGACGGCGCGGCGGGCGGCCTCGCGATAGGCCGCGATGGCCAGCCCCATCGACTGGGCCGAGACCATGATGCGGCCGACGTTGAGCGTCTGCAGCGCCAGCCGCAGCGCGCGATGCAGCTCGCCGATGCGCGCGCTGTCGGGCACCACCAGGTCGACCTTCAGGTTGGAGGTCTGCGTGCCGCGGATGCCCATCTTGTCCGACAGCTCGTCGACCACCGCGCCCGGCTGCTCCTTGTCGACCATGAAGGCCGAGATGCCCCGGCCGGCCTGCGCCGGATCGGTCTTGGCGAAGACCACGTAGTAGCGCGAGGCGCCGCCGTTGCCGATCCAGTACTTCTCGCCGCGCAGGCGCCAGCCGTCGCCCTCGCGCACCGCCGTCGCCTCGATCGCCGCCGCGTCCGAGCCGGCGATGCGCTCGGACAGCGCGAAGCTGGTGGCCCGGCCCTGCGTCATCTCGCGCAGGTAGAAGTCCTTCTGGGCATCGGTGCCGGCCAGCAGGATCGGGAAGGCGCCGAGCTGGTAGGCGCACATGATCGCCGCGGTCGAGGCGCAGTGCGTGCCCAGCGTCTCCACCGCCGCCACCGTGGCGACCAGGCTGGCGCCCTCGCCGCCCCACTGGCGCGGCAGGAACAGGCCGACGAAGCGATGCTCGACCAGCGCCTCGATGGTCTCCCAGGGATAGCGCTGGTCGCGGTCGAGCTCCGGGGCCAGGGGCGCGAAGCGTTCGCGGCCGAGGCGCTCGGCCAGGGCCTGCCAGCGGGCGGCGGATTCGTCGAGGGTCGGTTGCCAGAGTACGGTCACTTGGTTTTCTCCATCAATGTCGTTGCAGGTGGTTGGGCGGCGCCCGCGCGCCGCGCCGCGCCGCGCGCCAGGCGCGCGAGCGGACGCACGAGCCCCATGAGGCCCTGCGGGAAGAAGGCGAGGACCAGCACCAGCACGCTGCCGAGGATGATCTTGTCGACATAGCCGCCGAGCGAGAAGAACTTCTCCTGCACCAGCACCAGCGCGGTCGCCAGCAGCGGCCCGAGCAGTTGCCGGCGCCCGACCAGGATCACCGCCGTCAGCATCAGGATGAGGAAGTAGTTCTCCAGGATGTCGGCGCTGACGTAGGCGCGCTGGTAGGCGTAGAGCCAGCCGGCGGTGGCGGTGATCGGAGCGGAGAACAGGAACACCTCGAGCCGCACGCGCGCCGGATCGATGCCGCCGATGGTGGCCAGGCGCGGGTTGAGGTGCGTCATGATCGCCGCCGCGCCCAGCCGCGAGTTGCGGAAGCGGTCGACCAGGTAGATGGCGACCACCAGCAGCACGAAGGCATAGGGCCAGAGCTCGCGGTCGCTGCGCGCCGTGAGCGTCAGGCCGGCGAACGACAGGTCCAGCATCGGCAGGCCGCGCACGCCGTCGGAGCCGCCCAGGAACGACCAGTTCGCCGCCAGCGACATCGCCACCACCGCCACCGCGTAGGTGACGAGCGAGAACACGAACTCGCGCAGGCGCAGCGTGACCAGGCCGATCACCAGCGCGAACAGCAGCGCGACCGCGATCGACGCCCCCAGGGTCGCCCACGAGCCCCAGCCGGCGCGTGTCGACAGCAGCGCCGTGGCGTAGGCGCCGGCGGCGAAGAACACCGTGTGGCCCAGGCTCACCTCGCCCAGGTCGGAGACGATGACGTCGAGCCCGTAGGCCATCACGGCCAGGATCGCGATCAGCACGGCCGCGCTGTAGACCGAGGCGCCGCCGCCGGCCAGCGCGGGGGCGAACCAGACCGCGACGCCCACCAGGGGCAGCGCGGCGCGGCGCACGGACGGGCGCGCCATCAGTGCGCTCCCCCGGCCGCGCCGGTGCTCAGGCCGCCGGGGCGCAGCACCAGCAGCGCGATCAGCATGAGGAAGGCCGCCGCCGTGGTGTAGGCCGGCGAGACCAGCGCGCCGAACAATGCCGTGAAGATGCCCAGCCCGACACCGGCGAAGTAGCTGCCCCTGACGCTGCCGATGCCGCCCACCACCACCACGACGAAGGTCATGATGACCTCCTCGAAGCCCATCGAGGTGAGGATCGGCGTGCGCGGCGCGACCATGCCGGCGGCGAAAGCCACGGCCGCGCCCTCGAAGGCGAAGACGCCGTAGTACACCCGTCGCACGTCGATGCCCGCGAGCTGCGCGAGCTGCGGATCCTCGGCCACCATGCGCACCAGGCGGCCGACGCGCGTGCGCTCGAGCGTCCAGCCCAGCGCCAGGAACACCGCCACCGTCGCCACGACGATCGCCGCGTCCTGCCAGGTCAGCCACAGCGGGCCGAGGTCGATGTCGCGCGTGGACAGCGCGGTCTCCAGGATCTGCCCGGTCGAGCCGAACACCAGCGCCGCCGCGCCATGGAGCACATAGCCGAAGCCGAGCGTCATGATCATGATCGACACCAGGTTCTGCTCGAAGGTGGCGCGCAGCATGATGCGCTGCATCAGCAGGCCGAAGGCGGCGCCGACCGCCATCGCCAGCGGCAAGGCCAGGCCGTAGGGCACGCCGGCCCGCGTCACGGCCCACCAGGTGACGAAGGCGCCGAGCATGTAGAGCTGGCCGTGGCCGAAGTTCACCAGCCGGGCCACGCCCAGCAGCACGGTCCAGCCGATGGCCACCAGCGCGTAGGCATGGCCGAGCACGATGCCGTTGACGAGTTGTTGCGCGAGGTTCATGCGGCATGCGCTCCCAGGTAGGCGCGCGCGATGCGCGGGTCGTCGCGCAGCGCGCCGGCCGGTCCCTCGAGCGTCACGCGCCCGCGTTCGAGCACCAGCAGGCGGTCGACCACCTCCATCGCCGCGCGCACGTTCTGCTCGACCAGCAGGATCGACAGGCCCGAGCGCGCCAGCGCGCGCATGGTCTGCAGCACCTGCGACACCAGCATCGGCGCCAGGCCGATCGAGGGTTCGTCGAGCAGCAGCAGCTTCGGCCCCAGCATGAGCGCGCGGCCGATGCCCAGCATCTGGCGCTCGCCACCCGAGAGCTGGGCGCCGAGGTGGCCGCTGCGCTCGCGCAGGCGCGGGAACAGCTGGTAGATCTCCTCGCGCGCATAGACGCGTCGCCCGGGCGCCGCCAGCGGGGCGAAGGCGGTCGAGAGGTTGTCCTCCACCGTCATGCGCGAGAACACCAGCCGGCCCTCGGGCACCAGCAGCAGTCCGGCGCGCACGCGCTCGTGCGTCGGCCGGTCGTCGATGCGCCGGCCGTCGAGCGCGATGTCGCCGGCCACGCGCGGCGCGCCGCGCGACCAGCCCGCCAGCGCGTTGACGAGCGTCGACTTGCCCGCGCCGTTGGCGCCGATGACGCCGACGATTTCGCCCGGCGCCACGTCCAGCGCATCGACGGCGACGGCCTGGTTGCCCGCATACGCCACCCGCAGGTCGCGCACCCGCAGCACGGCGTCGGTGCGCAGCCCGTCGGCGGTCATTGCGGCTTCCCCAGGTAGGCTTCGCGCACCCGGGGATCGCGCTGGATCTCCGCCGGCGCGCCATAGGCCAGCTGGCGGCCGAGGTCGAGCACGCAGATGCGGTCGGCCACGGCCATGATGAGTTCCATGTGGTGCTCGATGACGACCAGCGCGACGCCCTCGCGCTTGAGTTCGGCCAGCAATCGCACCAGCGCGTCCATGTCCTCGCCACCCAGGCCGGCGGCGGGTTCGTCGAGCAGCAGCACATCGGCCCCGCGCCCATAGGCCAGGGCGATCGACAGCATGCGCTGGACGCCATAGGGGATCTCCTTCGGGCTCTGCGCGTGGTAGGACGCCGGGATGCCGAAGCGCGCCAGCTGGACCGCCGCCAGCTCGCGCGCGAGCGCGCGCCGGCGCGCCGCCGAGAACGGATTGAGCGCGCTGGCCAGCAGTCCGGCATAGGCGTGCTCGCCGAGCACCGCGACGAAGTTGTCGAGCACGCTGAGGTCGTCGAAGAAGGCGTTCTGCTGGAAGGCGCGCTTGAGTCCGAGCGCCGCCAGTCCATGGGGCGGCACCCCGGTCACGTCGCGCTCGCCCAGGTGCACGCGGCCGGAGCGCCGCACCATGGCGGTGACGGCGTCGTAGCAGGAGCTCTTGCCGGCGCCGTTCGGGCCGATGATGCCCAGCAGCTCGCCGGCACGCACCTCCCAGGTGACGCCCTCGAGCGCGACCAGTGCGCCATAGCGCACGCCCAGGCCTTCCACGCGCAGCGCGGGCGGGGCGCCGATGCGGGCCGGCGCCGCCATCGCCCCGGCGCGGGCCGGGCCAGCGGCCGTGGAGGAGATCGTCGCGGTGTCCATGCCGGCCCCTCAGCGCGTGACCGCGATCTTGCGATCCTGCACGGTGAACAGATAGTGCCGGGAGAGCAGCTGGCCGTTGGCTGCGAAGGTGATGTCGCCCATCACCGTGTCCTTGAAGGCGCCGCCGCGGATGCGCCGGGCGATCGGCTCGCGCTCCAGCGTGCGCAGTTCGTTGGCCGCCAGCGCCCACACCTGCAGGGCGGTCGCGCCCAGCGCCATGAACTTGTCGGGCGTGTACTTGAACAGTTCCTGCGTGCGGGCCACGAAACGCTGGTTCGCCGCGTTGGAGGCGAAGGGCTCGACATTCGGGAAGTAGATGTCGGCGCCGACCAGGCCGTTGGCGGCCTCGCCGGCGACATCCAGCACGCTCGGCGCGACCGTGCCGACCGCCGCCACCAGCGTGCCGGGCAGGCGCGACTGCCGGGCCTGGCGGATGATCGCGGGCATGCCCAGGCCCTCGTTGGCGTTGATGGCGATCGTCACGTCCGGGTTGGCGGCGCGCACGTTGGTCAGCGCGACCCGGAAGTCGGCCTGGGTGAACGGGAATTTCTCCTCCGCCACCTTCTCGTAGGCGTGGCCGAGCTTCTTCAGCTCGCCCTCGATCGACTCCTGAGCGCCATTGCCATAGGCGTCGTTCTCGGTCAGGAAGGCCACGCGCCGGGCCTTGGCCACGGTGGCGATGTAGTTGGCGATGACCGCGCCGTCCTGGGAGTTGGAGCTGTTGAGGCGCACCGCCAGTGGATTGGCATCGCCCGAGAGGATGGGGTCGGCCTTGGAGATGGCGGTCAGGTCGAGCACGCCGGCGCGCGCGATCACCGGCTGCATGGCCAGCGTGACCGGGCTGTTCCAGCCTTCGATGATCACCGAGACGCCCGCGCTCACGAGTTCGGTGGCGCGCGAGACGCCGATGGCCGGGGTCGACTCGTCGTCGCGCGAGAGCAGCTCGATGCGGCGCCCCATCACGCCGCCGGCGTCGTTGATCACCGACGCCATGGCCTGGATCGCCTGCGTCACGTGCTGGCCCTGCGGCCCGGCGCCGCCGGAGAGCGGGAAGATGGTGCCGACCTTGACGGTCGCCTGGGCCGGCGCCTGGGCGCGCACCAGGCCGCACAGGCCGATGCCGAGCCCGAGGCCGGCCGCGACGAGGGTTCTTCGATGCTGGTTCATGCTGCTTGTCTCCTGTTGCTTGTCGACGCCGCGCCGAGGGGGGCGCGGGCCCTGCTACCTGCGCACGACGATGCGGCCGTCGGCGACCTGGAACGGATGGGCCTTCAGGTCGAGCTGCCCGTTCGGCGCGAAGGCGATGTCGCCGAACACCGTGCCCTTGAACGCGCCGCCGCGGATGCGGCGGGCCACCGCCTCGCGCTCCAGCGTCCGGCCTTCGTTGGCGGCCAGGGCCCAGATCTGCAGGGCGGCCGCGCCGACCGCCATGAACTTGTCGGGCGTGGTCCTGAACATGGCGCGCGTGCGCTCGACGAAACGCCGGTTCGCCGGCTCCGAGGCGAAGGGCTCGACATCGGGGAAGTAGATGTCGACCCCGGAGACACCATTGGCCGCCTCGCCGGCGACCGCGATCACGCTCGGCGCCACCGTGCCGAGCGCGGCCAGCAGCTCGCCGGGCACCCGGCCCTGGCGGAACTGGCGCAGGATGGCCGGCATGCCCAGGCCCTCGTTGGCGTTGATGGCCACCGTGACATCGGGACGGGCGGCGCGCACGTTGGTCAGCGCGATCCGGAAATCGGCCTGGGCGAAGGGAAACTTCTCCTCGGCGACGCGTTCGTAGGCGTGGCCGAGCCGCTGGAGTTCGGCCTCGATGGCCGACTGGGTGCCGACCCCGTAGGCATCGTTCTCGGTCAGGAAGGCGACGCGGCGGGCCTTCAGGGTCTCGGCGATGACACGCGCGACCGCCGCGCCACCCTGGGCGTTGGAGGCATTCAGCCGGATCGCCAGCGGATTGCCCTCGCCGGAGAGCACGGCGTCGGCGCTGGCGAAGAGCGTGATGTCGAGCACGCCGGCGCGCGCGATGACCGGCTGCATCGCCAGCGCGACCGGGCTGTTCCAGCCCTCCAGGATCACCGAGACGCCCTGCGCGATCAGGTCGTTGGCGCGCGACACGCCCACCGCCGGGGTCGACTCGTCGTCGCGCAGCAGCAGTTCGAGCGGCCGGCCCAGCACGCCGCCGCCCTCGTTGATCAGCGCCGCCATCACCTGCACGGCCTGGCTCACGTGCTGACCCTGCGGCCCGGCGCCACCCGACAGCGGCAGGATCACGCCGACCTTGATCGGCGCCTGGCTCGGGGCCTGCGCCCAGGTCGTGGCTGGCAGCACGCATGCCATGAGCAGGATCGCGAGAAAGCGGGACAGGGCCTTCAATGGTGTCTCCTTGCGAACGCCATCGAGGCGCCGGATACGAACATACCATCAGGTATGTTTTTGGGTCAACGAAAGCCGAAGAAGATTGGCATAGCACTTTCCCTACCCATTGAATGCAGGAAAATCACTGGCGCGCATGCGCCATGTCGCACGATACTTACCGGTATGTTCATGCCGTGGATAGGACCAGTCCCATGACCGAGGAGATCCTCACCAGCGTCCGCGAGGGCGTGCTGACCATCACCATCGACCGGCCCCGGGCCCGCAATGCGATGACGCTCGCGGCCGCCCGGGCGATCGCGGCGGCGCTCGACCGCCTGGACGACGACGACGAACTGCGCGTCGGCATCCTGACCGGCGCGGGCGGCCATTTCTGCGCCGGCATGGACCTCAAGGGCTTCCTGCGTGGTGAGCGGCCGAGCATCGAGGGCCGAGGCTTCGGCGGCCTGACGATGAAACCACCGCGCAAGACGCTGATCGCGGCGGTCGAGGGCTATGCGCTGGCGGGCGGCTTCGAGCTGGTCCTGGCCTGCGACCTCATCGTGGCCGCCGAGGACGCGCAGTTCGGCATCCCGGAGGTCAAGCGCGGCCTGGCCGCGACGGCGGGCGGCCTGCTGCGATTGCCGCGCCAGCTGCCGCATCGAGTCGCGCTCGAACTGGCCCTGACCGGCGAGATGTTCCCGGCGACGCGCGCCCATGCCCTCGGCCTGGTGAACCGGCTCGCCGCGCCCGGCCAGGCGGTCGAGGAGGCGCATCGGCTGGCCCGGGTCATCGCCGCCAACGGGCCGCTGTCGGTCGCGGCCAGCAAGCGCGTGGTGCAGGAGTCGCGCGACTGGCCGATCGAGGAGATGTGGGCGCGCCAGGCGGCGCTGACCGAGCACATTTTCGGCTCCGACGATGCGCGCGAGGGTTCGGCCGCGTTCGCCGAGAAGCGTCCGCCGGTCTGGCGCGGGCGCTGAACCGCCGGGCGCCCGGCGGGCCCGTCCCGATCCCTCCTCCCTCCTCCCTCCCTCCTCGAAGGTTGCCATGAGCGCATTGCTGTCGAAGATCCGCGTGCTGGACCTCAGCCGCGTCCTGTCGGGTCCCTGGAGCACGCAGATGCTGGCCGATCTCGGCGCCGACGTCATCAAGGTCGAGCGCCCCGGCGGCGGCGACGACGTGCGCCAGCAGGGCGTGCCGCTGAAGGACCGCGAGGGGCGCGAGACCGGCGAGCGCTCCACCTTCCTGGCGCTCAATCGCGGCAAGCGCTCGGTCGCCATCGACATGGCGACGCCCGGCGGACAGGCCCTGATCCGCCGGCTGGCCGCCGCCTCGGACGTGCTGGTCGAGAACTTCAAGAGCGGCGACCTGGCGCGCTACGGGCTCGACCACAAGTCGCTCGTGCACCTGAATCCGAAGCTGGTGTATTGCTCGATCACGGGCTTCGGCCAGACCGGTCCCTACAGCCACCTGCCCGGCTACGACCTGATCTTCCAGTCGATGAGCGGGGTGATGAGCCTGACCGGCGTGCCCGACGGCCAGCCCGGCGCCGGACCGCAGCGCGCCGGCTACCCGATCGCCGACACCACCGCCGGCTTCTACGCCACCATCGGCATCCTGGCCGCGCTGCACCACCGCGACACCGTCTCCGGCGTCGGCCAGCACATCGACCTGTCGCTGCTCGACGCCCAGGTGGCGGCCGTGTCGTCGATGGCCATGGGCTACCTGGTGGGCGGCGAGCTGCCGAAGCGCTCGGGCATCCGCTCGCAGCTGACCTGTCCCTACCAGGACTTCGAATGCGCGGACGGGCCGATCATGATCGCGGTGGGCAACGACGCGCAGTACCGCCGGCTCTGCGCCGTGCTCGAGCGGCCCGACCTGGCGAGCGACCCGCGCTTCCTGACGACGCCGCAGCGCGTCGAGCAGCGCGAGCAGCTGGTGCCGCAGATCGCGGCGATCCTGCGCGAGCGGCCGATCGCGCACTGGATGCCCTTGCTGCGCGAGGCCCAGGTGCCGGCCGGGCCGATCAACGACTTCCGGCAGGTCTTCGAGGACCCGCAGATCCGGCATCGCCACCTGGTGCGCGAGGTCGAGCATCCGCTGTCGGGCCCCCTGTCGGTGGTCGCCAATCCGCTGAACTTCTCCGCCACGCCGATCGACTACCAGCGCGCGCCACCGCTGCTCGGGCAGCACACGGCCGAGGTGCTGCGCGAGGTGCTCGCGCTCGACGACGCGGCGATCGAACGACTCGCGGACGCGGGCGCGATCAGCCTGGGGGCCGTCGCATGAAGGCCGTGCTGTGCCGCGCGTTCGGACCGCCGTCCGTGCTGCGCGTGGAGGACGTGCCCTCCCCCCGGCCCGGCGCCGGACGGATCGTCATCGCCACGCGTGCCTGCGGCGTCAACTTCCCGGACACGCTCATCATCCAGGGCCGCTACCAGTTCAAGCCCGACTTCCCGTTCTCGCCGGGCGGCGAGGTCGCGGGCGTGGTCAAGGAACTGGGCGAGGGCGTGACCGGGTTGCGCATCGGCGACCGCGTGATCGCCGCGACCACCCATGGCGGCTATGCCGAGGAGGTGGTGGCGGAGGCGAGCCGGACGATCCCGATGCCCGAGGGCATGGACTTCGAATCCGCCGCGGCCTTCGTGCTGACCTATGGCACCTCGCACCACGCGCTGAAGGATCGCGCGCGGCTCCAGCCCGGCGAGACCCTGCTGGTGCTGGGCGCGGCCGGTGGCGTCGGGCTGGCGGCGGTCGAGCTGGGCAAGCTGATGGGGGCGCGCGTGATCGCGGCGGCGTCCAGCCCGGACAAGCTCGCGGTCTGCCGCGCGCATGGCGCCGACGAGGTGATCGACTATGCCCGCGAGGACCTGCGCGCCCGCATCAAGGAACTGACCGAGGGGCGCGGCGTCGACGTGGTCTACGACCCGGTGGGCGGCGACTACAGCGAGCCGGCGCTGCGCGGCATGGCCTGGAACGGCCGCTTCCTGGTGGTGGGATTCGCCGCCGGCGCGATCCCGAGCCTGCCGCTGAACCTGCCGCTGCTCAAGGGCTGCGCCGTGGTCGGCGTGTTCTGGGGCGGCTTCACGCGCAACGAACCCGAGCGCAACCGGGAGAACCTGGCGGAGCTGGGACGCTGGGCCGCCGCCGGCGAGCTCCGGCCGCACGTCTCGGCGCGCTATCCGCTCGAACGCGCCGCCGATGCGCTGCAGGCACTGATGGATCGCCAGGTGCGCGGCAAGGTCGTGCTGGTCACCGACGCGGCGCGCCCATGAGCAGCGCGCGCCGCACGATCCTGGTGGCCGGGGCGCTGGGCGTGGTCGGCCGGGCGGTCGTGGAACGCTTCGCCGCCCGCGCCGATGCCACGGTGATCGCGCTGGCGCGCCGCGCCAGCGACTTCGCGCCGCAGGCGACCTGGATCTCGGTCGACCTGCGCGACGCGGCGGCGACCCGCGCGGCGCTCGCCGCCCACCCCGATGTCACGCACCTGGTCTACGCCGCGCTGCACGAGCAGGCCGACCTGCTCGAAGGCTGGCGCGCGCAGGCCAATGTCGACCTCAACACGGCGATGCTGCGCCACACGCTCGATGCCCTGGCCGGGGCGCCGCTGGCGCACGTGACCCTGCTGCAGGGCACCAAGGCCTATGGCGTCCACACCGGTCGCGCGATGCGCGTGCCCGCGCGCGAGACCGACGCGGTCCGCGATCACGCCAACTTCTACTTCGACCAGCAGGACCTGGTGGCCGCACGCGGCGCCGCCACGGGTTTCGACTGGACCATCTTCCGGCCCCAGATCGTGCTCGGGGTCGCGGTGGGCAGCGCCATGAACCCGGTGGCGACGCTCGCGGCCTATGCGCTGCTGGCCCGCGAGCGGGGCCTGCCGCTGGTCTATCCCGGCTCCATCGACCTGCTGACCGAATGCACCGATGCCCGGCTGATCGCCCAGGCCATCGAGTGGGCCTGGGACGCGCCGCGGGCGCATGGGGAGGCCTTCAACATCGCCAACGGCGACGTGGTGGTCTGGGCCGAGCTGTTCAAGCGCCTGGCCGACCACTTCGACATGCCGCTCGGCGCGCCGGCGCGCCAGCGGCTGCGCGACGCCATGCCGGCGCAGGCCGCGTCGTGGAGGACCCTGGCCGAGCGCGAAGGTCTACGCGTGGCCGACCTGGGCGCACTGATCGGGCTGTCCTGGCAATATGCCGAAGCGACCTGGGCGGCCTCGCGGCCGCTCGCCGTGCCGCCGCTGGTCTCGACCATCAAGCTGCGCCAGGCCGGCTTCGGCGCCTGCATCGACTCCGAGGAATGCATCGTCGAGCACCTGGAGGCGATGAGCGCGCGAGGCTACCTGCCCGCGCGCCGGGTCCCGCCGGTCACTCGGCCCGGATGTCCAGCCGCTTGATGAGTCCGGCCCACAGCCGGCTCTGCTCGCGCGTCGTGCGCAGCAGCTCGGCCGGCGTGCCGGACTTGGCCTCGTTGCCGACCTTGCGCATCGCCTCGACATAGCTGGGCGACGTCGTGATGGCCCGCAGCGCGGTGCTCAGGCGCTGGACCACCGGCGCGGGCGTGCCGGCCGGCGCGAAGACGCCATACCAGGTCTCGCCGACCACCGAGGGATAGCCGAGCTCGCGGAAGGTCGGCGTGTCGGGCAGCAGCGGCATGCGCTCGGCGCTCAGCACCGCCAGCGCGCGGTACTGGCCGGCGGCGACGTTCGGCACGACATTGGTCAGCGCCTCGACGTTGGAGTCGACCACGCCGCCGATCATGTCCATCATGGCCGGCGCCGCGCCCTTGTAGTGCACCTGGGTCAGCTTGACGTCCAGTCCGCTGGCCACCAGTTCGCCCAGCAGATGGACCATGCTGCCCTGGCCGTTGGTCGCGTTGTTGATGCGCCCGGGATTCGCCTTGGCGTAGGCCACGAACTCCGGCAGCGTGGCGGCCGGGAAGTCCTTCTTCACCACGAACGCGAAGGGCACCGTGGCGACCGGCGCCACCGGCTCGAAGTCCTCCAGCCGGTAGGGCAGCTTGTCGTTGAGGTTGGGCGTCACCGTGAAGGTGCTGCCCGAGGACAGCAGCAGCGTGTAGCCGTCCTTCGGCGCGCGGGCGACGTGGGTCGCGCCGATCGCGGTGGCGGCGCCGGCCTTGTTCTCGATCACCACCGGCACGCCCAGCGACTCCGTCAGCCGCTGCGCCAGCAGTCGCCCGACGACGTCGCTGGCGCCGCCGGGCGGAAAGGGCACGACCAGTGTCATGGGCTTGGTCGGCCAGGCGGCCTCGGCGGCCTGCGCGAAGGCCGCCGGGTGCGCCAGCGGCAGGGCCAGCGCGGCGATGGCGGCCAGCAGTCTCAGTCGGATTCGCATCATGTCTCGGCTCTCCGGGTTGTCGTCGGTGGGAACGGGCGGCCGGCGCGGGCCGGGACTCAGACGGTCGCGACCGGTGTCGCCGGCGAGCCGACGGCACCGGGCAGGCGCAGCGGCGGCGCCGTCAGCAGGAAGCTGGACCTGCCATGCGCGCGCAGCCACTGCGCCAGTTCGGCGAAATGCCACAGCTCGCCCAGGTGCAGCCCCAGCTTGAACAGGCAGTGCGCGTGCAGCGGCAGCCCCGGATAGGACCCGGTGGCGCCCGGCGCGGCCGGATAGGCCTCGACCGCGAAGTTGTCGGCGCAGATCGCGACGATGCCGGAGTCGGTGATCCACTGCAGCAGGCGTTCGTCGCGACCGTCGAGCACGGCGCAGGAGCGGGCCAGCACCGCGCCATCGGGGTTCTTGCGCATCTCCAGCACGAGGTCGGCGAAGCCGGTGTAGAGGCACAGGAAGTCGCCCGCCTCGACCCGGGCGCCCTGGGCGTCGAGGGCCGCCATCAGGCCGTCGTAGCCGACCAGCACGCGCTCGCGGCCATGCAGGCGCTCCAGGTCGACCAGCACGCCGCGCCCCTGCACGCCGGCGGTGGCCAGGTGCTCGATGCCGATCGAGCGCGCGCCCCAGCCGCGATCGGACTCGTCCGGGCCGATCAGCTCGATGCCCGCGCGATAGCCGTTGTAGTAGACCTTCTCGAGCCGCCCGTCGCCATCGGCATCGAACATCTGGCCGACGTGGCCGAAGCCATCCCACTGCGTCGAGTACTGCAGGAACATCAGCACCGCGTCGTCCGAGACCACGTCGCAGAAGCGATCGTCCAGGTTCGACAGCCGGTAGTTGAAGTTGAAGCCCTCGCCACGCTTCTCGTAGACGAACCTGGGCGCCTTGCGATGCTGGAACAGCGTGTTGCCGCCGGGATAGTCGAGCGGCAGGCTCAGGCAGAAGGCGACGCCGTGCTCGACCTCGCGGATGGCCCGCAGCCGCGTCTGCGGCGTCAGGAGATTCATGCGCCCGATCTGGTCGTCGGGGCCGAAGTCGCCCCAGTTCGATCCCTCGGGCCGGCGTTTCCAGCGTTGCGTAGCCATCGATCATGTCTCCTCGTGTTGGCACGAGGATGAACATACTTGGTGGTATGTCGCGCGTCAACGGGGTTAACCGTCGGTTCCCTTCCCGGCTTTCGATGGCCCCGGATCGCGGGAGCGACGCCCGACCTCCACATACCCCAGGGTATGCCTGGGCCTTGCGAGCCTGCCGGTCAGGATCGCTGGTCGCCCAGCAGCGCGGTGCGGCGGGCTTCCTCGTGGCCGACGTCCCTGAGGATGCCGCGCATGGCGAAGGCGGCGAGCGAGCGCGCGATGTCGTCGATCGCATCGGCGCTCTGCAGGCGCCGCTGGCTGTACCAGACGGTGGCCCAGTTCATGGCGCCGAAGAAGGGCTTGGTCGCCAGCTTGGGCGGCAGGTCGACGAACACGCCGGCGCGGATGCCCTCGTCGATGACCTCCACGAACAGGTCCTCGTAGTGGTCGCGCATCTTGACCACGGCGCGCAGCTGGCGCGCATCCGACGAGGCCAGCAGATGGCGCTCCAGTCCCTGCACCGCGACCTTCTGCATCGGCAACTCGGTCAGCAGGATCTGCGTGTGCCGCAGCGCCATCGCGGCCAGGCGCGCGATCGGCCCGCCCTCGCCGCGCGCGATCGGCTCGACCGCCTCGTTGAGCCGGGTCATGGCCGCGATCTGCACGTCGAAGAACAGGTCGGCCTTGCTGCGGTAGTGGTGGTAGATGCGGCCCTTGGTGGCGCCGAGCCGCTGGGCCACGGCATCGATGGATGTCGCGGTGTAGCCGAACTCCATGAACAACTCCGCCGCCGCCTGCAGTATTTCCTCGCGCGAATCGCTGTCCACCCCCTCGGTCGCGGTCCGTTGTCCTGTCGCCATTCCTGTCCTCATGCCTGATCCATCGTCATTGCCACCCTGTCACACATTATTTACTGCCGTCGCGCGGCGGGTCGGCGTGGGGTGGCTCGTGGCGGCGGGAGGCGCCGCCGGGACCGGGCAGCGCCGAGGCGGGCAGCGGGAAACGGGCCCCGGGCGCCGCAAAAACTTCGCCGGAGCTTAAAACTTGGCCATTAATTAAAATAATATGGCGACATGCAATCGTGTGGCTTCATCTCTGCTTCTGCACCGGCGACAGGCCGGGGCAAGAACCTGCCACGCGGTTTCTTCCATTCGGTCACTCCCCCATGACGCGCGGGCCGTCCCACCGGCCTCCCCTGTCGAGTCGACCCCGCCGGCATCCGCCCGGCGCCGGTCCCGCTCCCCGATCCACGCGCTGATCCGATGACGCATCGGCAGGCGCCTCGCGCCATGCGCAGCCGCGTCCGCGGCCCGCGTGGCCTGGAGACGCGACGTGCGCCCGCATCCCTCGAGACGCGCGCGCCCGTCATCCTCCGACGCTTCGACCCCCGGCTCCGCCGCGGGTTGGCTCGATGTCGACCCGTGGGTCGAGCGATGCCTCCTCCCGATCCCGTCCCAGTGAAACGACCGTGACCCAGACCCTTTCCGCATCGATCCTGGTGGCTCCCGCCGCCACCGTCCGCCCTTCCCACGCCGCGGCCACGGCCTCCCGGCGCCAGGCAGGCGCAGCGCCGCGATGACCGTCAGCCTCGACGATCTCGTCATCTTCGCCGCCGTCGCCCGGGCGGGTTCGTTCCGCTCGATCGCGGGCGCCCGGGGCCTGAGCCCCTCGGCCGTGAGCAAGGCGGTGCGGCGGCTCGAATCCCAGATGGGCCTGACGTTGCTGGAGCGCACCACGCGCAGCGTGTTCCCGACCCACCACGGCGCGCGCCTGCTGGAGCGGCTGGAGCCCGCGCTGCTGGAAGTGGAGGCGGCGGTGGCCTGGGTCGCCCGTCCGCCGGACCCCGGCCTCGGCGACGCCGGGAGGGCGGAGCGGACCATGCCCGAGCTGGAGCGCCGGACGTGGCCCTGAGGCCAGGTCTCAGGTCGCGAAATCCATCGCCTTGGCGTCGACGCTCTTGAACGTGCGCACACCCATCGGATTGAGCCGCAGCTGCGCCGGGCGATAACTGGCCTCGGTGAAGGCCTGCATCAGCAGGCCCACGCCCTTGCGCAGGATCTTGAAGGGCGTCTTGGTCCGGTGCGCCGTCGTGATCAGGTGGGCGCTGTTGCGCAGTTGCGTCTCGACGTTGCCGACGCGGCGTCCGCTGCTCGCGATGCCGCCGTAGACCACCGTGCGCTTGGGGAAGTTCTCGAACAGCGCCGTCACCGTCTTGACCTCGTCGAACGGGTTCACGCCCTGCTTGTCGAAGCTGTCGTAGAGGGTGCCGGTGTAGAACGCCCGGGTGTGCTTCATCGTGACCTCGTCGAGCACCGCCGCCTTGAACGCGGGCTCCTCCATCAGCATCGCCCAGATGTGGTCGGCGCCCCAGCCGCAGACGTACTTCTCGATGATCGGCAGCAGCTTCTTCATGTACGACGTCTTGATGCACGGCGACATGCATTCGAGATGGTTGACATAGCGCAGCTTGAAGCCCGGACACTGCATCAGCACCGGATAGGACACGAAGCTGTCCATCGTCATGGCCGGCTGCGCCAGGGTGAAGTCGTGGGCCGCCGTGATCTCGAAGATGCGGTTGATGTCCGACGCCGTCATGAGCAGGTCGTCGTCGGGCAGCATGACGTAGTCGTAGTGGTCGAGCAGCTCCGGGTGGGCGCGGAAGTGGCGCGCCAGGCTGTCCCACTTGGTGCCCTGGTCGATCACGGTGGGCAGGTCGGCATCGGCGATCCGATCCGCCTTGTCGCCATAGGCGTTGAGCTGGAGGTCCCAGGTCCTGACGCACTGGCGATCCTCGACCCAGGCGTGATGCAGCGACTTGCTGCCCACGCGGCCGATGACGAGATAGCGTTGCCGGGACGGTCGCGCCGTGGCGGACGGGCTGATGGCGGTCATGAGGTGCTTTTCATCGAACCAGAAAACGGAGGGGCGCGAGGTTCGAACCAGGGCACCGCACAGGCGCGGCCCCGACCTCTCGACACCGGGATTTGTCTCTTTTCGCGCCGTCCAGGTCCTGAATTTGTTGTGAAGTCTTAAGTATTAAATTTAACTTCACGCCTCATGAGTTGCAACTGTTTTCACGGAATTTAGTTTGTTTCATTTGTGAATGCATACTGAAAGCAACATCCACCCTTGAAACGCGACCGCCGTTCAGCGCAGCGACCCGGCCTCGTCCAGCCTCCAGAGACGCCGCATGAAGGTCCCGGCGGCGCCGGCGCCGAGCACCGGGCCGGCCAGTTCGAGGAATTTGCCTTCCAGTTCGAGATCGCTCAGGGGCTCTTCCGGATCGCCCTTGCGATGGGTCTGCAGATGCTCGAGGCGCCGGCCGTCGCGGGTCTCGATGACGACGCGGGCGGCGCGCTGGCCGGGGAATGCGGCATCGAGCGCCGGGTCGACGGCGACGACGACGCGCTCCATCAGCGCGCGCGTGGCGGGATCGTCGAGCCGCGCGGGCTCGTAGGCCGCGAGCCGCACGCTGCCATGCGCCAGCGCCGTCGCCACCACGTAGGTCAGGCTGAAGCGCGCCTCGTTGGGCGTGGTCGGGCGCGTGTAGCAGGCGATGTCGAGCGCCGCTCGATAGGTCGCCACGTGGACGTTGGCGATGTCCCCGGCCGCCAGGCCATGCCGCTCCTTGAGCACCAGCGCGCCGTCGATGGCGGCGAAGGTGTGGCCACAGCCGATGTGGTTCTTGAATGTCAGGCGCGCGATGTGGAAGTCCCGCCCCAACGTCGCATCGATCGACGACCAGTCGGGGCCGTCGCTCATCGCCCGGCCGAGCCCGCCCTCGCCATCGAGCACGT
>Ga0308164_10001217_pt1 | contig 31588 bp, 28 predicted proteins | sample PhyTR2_FD_201031 | JGI IMG/M metagenome (GOLD analysis project Ga0308164, IMG submission 201031) | Phyllosphere microbial communities from UC Gill Tract Community Farm, Albany, California, United States - DLSLT.R2 | ecosystem: Host-associated > Plants > Phyllosphere > Unclassified | place: USA... | reverse complement strand
TCATCTATTCTAATGCCATTGATCTGCCTGAACCCCAATCGAAGTGCAAAATACTTCCCTGATTTTTCTTCGAGTTTATTTTCCCAAAAGGAATAGTTGACATCAATTTCACGAACCTGAACCGTATGCTTCTGCGCATCAATAACGATTTGTGCCGGCTGGTAAAAGCCCATTGGCATACTATTGAGCAATGCGGCAGCGAAAACGTCCGGATAATAATGTTTGAGCCAACAGGATACATAAACCAGTAGGGCAAAACTGGCAGCATGGCTTTCGGGGAATCCATAACTCCCGAATCCTTCCAGCTGCCTGAATATCCTTTTTGCAAATTCCTCTGTATATCCCTTGTTGATCATTCCGTCGATGAGTTTTTGCTCATACTGGTTCACCATTCCCTTAAACTTGAATGTTGCCATGCTGCGACGAAGGCCATCGGCTTCAGCAGGGGTAAAGCCCGCCGCTACTATAGCTATCTTCATCGCCTGTTCCTGAAACAGCGGAACGCCTAACGTGCGCCCAAGAATTTTTTCCAGTTCAGGTGAAGGGTAGACAATAGGTTCCTCGCCGCTGCGCCTGCGCAAATAAGGATGAACCATATCTCCCTGGATAGGTCCGGGGCGAACGATAGCGACCTCTATCACCAGATCGTAGAATTCTCTTGGCTTAAGCCTTGGGAGCATCGACATCTGTGCACGGCTTTCGATCTGGAATACGCCCAGGGTGTCGGCCAGACAGATCATATCATAAACCTCCGGATCATCCTGTGGTATGTTTGCCAGGGTATACTGCACCCCATAATGGTCTCTGCATAGGTCAAAAGCCTTTCGGATACAGGTCAGCATCCCAAGTGCAAGCACATCAACTTTTAAAAAACCGAGCGCGTCGATATCATCCTTGTTCCATTCGATATTTGTTCTGTCCGCCATCCTTGCATTTAGGATTGGGCACAGGTCTGTAAGTTTCCCCTGCGTAACCACAAATCCCCCGGTGTGCTGCCCAAGCTGGCGCGGAAAGCCCATCATCTGAGCTGTTAGTTCTAGCGTCTTCTTTAAATGCGGGTCATCTGGGTTTAGTCCCTGCTCGGTCACCCGTTTTCCTTCAAACCATTCGTCGGTAAATTCCCAGATCGAAGTCGATAGGCGATTGATTGTATCAACGGATAGCCCCATCGCCTTGCCCACATCCCGGATCGCTCCTTTCTGGTGTTGCTGTGTGACGGTTGCAATGATTGCCGCACGGTCACGGCCATACTTGGTGTAGATATACTGGATGATCTCCTCCCTGCGCTCATGCTCGAAGTCGACATCAATATCAGGAGGCTCGTTTCGTGCTGGTGAGATGAAACGCTCAAACAGCAGATCAAACTTCATCGGATTGACAGAGGTAATACCAAGCACGAAGCAAATGGCGGAATTAGCTGCCGAGCCCCGACCTTGGCAAAGGATGCCGCGAGACCTTGCCTCACGGACAATATCCTCAACAAAAAGGAAATAATTTGCATAATCCATCTGCTTTACAAAAGCCATTTCATGATGGATCATGTTGACAACCTTTTCCGGGATCACTTCGCCATAAAACGCGTGTGCGCCTTTCCAGGTCAAAAATTCAAGCTCTTCCATTGGGCTGCGCCCGCTCGGATTTATCTCTTCGGGATAAACATATTTCAGCTCGTCCAGCGAAAAATTACAGGCTTCGGAAATGACCATTGTGTTGTAGATTGCGCTTGGATACTTTCTGAAAAGTCTGTCCATCTCAGCCACGTCTTTCATATACCGTTCCGCATTTTGATGCAAACGAAATCCTGCCTCTTGAATGGTACATTTCTCCCTTACACAGGTCAGTACATCCTGAAGTTCTCTTCGTGAAGGATCATGATAGTGGATATCGCCGGTTGCGACAACGGGTATTTCGTAGAATTTCGAAAGCTGTGAAGTTCTAAAGATCAGCTTATCGTCATTCCCCAAATAAGATCGCGTTGCGGCAAGGTAAAGCTGACCTCCCAAAGCTTCGCGATATTCGCCAATAGAAGCGATAAAGCTAGCCTCATATTCAAAACGGCGGTTCAAAATGCCCGGCATTACCAAGGCAAAGATAATTCCCTTGCTATGCGAATAAACATCATCCCGTGAGATATGGCAAGACCCTTTTTCTGCACGTATATTTCCCAAGGTTAATAGCGCGGACAACCTACCGTATGCTTCCCTGTCAGTCGGGTAGGCGAGCAGGCTCGGTCCATCCATCAGATCCAGCCTGCAGGCGGGAATTAATTTTATGTTTTTCTCCCGGCAGGCCGCATGCGCACGTACAATTCCGGCAAGCGTATTCCTGTCGGTAATCGCTATTTTTTTATAGCCAAAGATTTCGGCCTGCTCGATGAGTTCGTGCGCATGCGATGCGCCCCGCAAGAAACTGAAGTTTGAAGTAATCTGTAATTCACTATAAGCCATAACCCATCTCCATTAAGCAAAAAATCCATGAATAAACCATTTGTGTTTTTGTTCCCCGCCGTAGTGTCCGGACCGAAAAAGCCAGTAGCGGCCCCCATTCTCATCTTCCACCTGATAATAATCCCTATGTTCTCCTTTATCCATCCACCACTCGCGCTCAATCCGCTCGGGACCATCTGCCTTTGAAACCAGGTGGCGAACACCCTTATAGATAAAAAACTTGGGCGGATGATCCGGAATCAGTGCCATTACCTCAATAGGGGCTGGAACCTTAAGCATTTCGGTCGGCCGGGGCTTATCTGTTCGCCATGGAGTTGAGGCTTTTTCGGTTACAGAAGCTGCCTTTGATATCGCACGTTCCGGCCAATATCTGGTTGCAGGCAAAAAGCGATGGATCGCCTGTGCACCAACCTTTCCGGCAACACGGTCCAAAAGCCTGATGACACTGGTATCATTCAGGCCGGGCTTGGATGACCACATTTCTTCCTGGGGCACCTCGACATCTTCCACCATTGGCGCATCAAGAACAAATAGTTCAATTCCGAGGGCTGGCTGGATCTGATCAATCTTTAGCTGAAAAAGTTTGAAAAGATGACTTGCGCTATGCGAAGCGCCGCTGGTGCCGATAGAAACCTGCACTATTTTTCCGTCGATCCGGTGTCCTGTCAATATTCCCGTTCGTAATCCCTTACCTTCGGATTGCATACGTGTGCATAAATTTTCAAGCATCGTTTGAATCGCTATCTCTATTGCGGTTTTGGTTTTGATCGGTTCCATACAGGCGAGCCTTTCAGTGAATGCTAGGGGAATCTTTAATGGAACCAGAACTTCAGCTTCCGTTCCGATCGCCTGAGCCAGCCGCAATAAAAAAGCTTCACCAAATCGCCGGCGGAGTACCGATCTGGGCATGCCGATAAAGCTTTTTATCTGATAAAATCCCAGTTTGCGAAGTTTCGCGAGGACTGCATCTTCCAGTCTTAATGCCTCTGGTGAAAGGTTGAGCAGCGCGTCTACATGTCCGCCTGAAGGAATCAATGGCGTAACTTTGCCGAACCGGGATACAGCCCATGCAGCGCCGGGTGTATCGGCAATTGCTAAGCGCACAGTGTATCCTTTGCTTTTAAACCGTGTGACAATTTCTTTTAGGTATTCCCGCTCTCCTCCCCACAAATGCGGACAGCCCGAGACATCAAGTAACAATCCGTCCATTTCAAATTCGTCAAGGGATACAATGGGAGAATACCGCACGCACCATTCGCCCAGTCCTCTTAGAAGGTTTTTCGGTCGGCCTGGTTTATCATCCAGAACCTGGAGCCCGGGGCATATGGCCTTCGCATCCGCTGCCCTCATGCCAATCTCAACGCCGAAGTTCGATGCCAGTGGATTTACCGCAGTGATCATCATCCGTCCATGGTCCGGCGCAGCAAAAGCAAAAGGCACCACCGCCAGTTCAGGACGGCGGATAAGCTGCCAGTCAGCCAGCAGCTGGCGGAACCATATGGATACAAAACGCCTTTGCATAATATCTATCCAATTTGTCTGCCCTCCAGATCAGACCAAATCGTTTGATTACCCGTTTTCTTAACTTCTTCAAATTTTTCGCCGGCCCATTCAATTACAAAGCTACCGGGGTTTCCATTACGAACTTTTAGCAGCTCAACCTGCCAGCGGGGAAAACCAATGCCTGGCAGCCCCTCCTGCGTAACAGAAGGAAGCGGACTGATTTTCCATCTTGCTGTTGCTATAGTGCTCGCCTTCTTGTTTGCGTCCTTGCGCAGGATAAATCCGGTAACGCCACCGGTCTCTACCGCCAGCTGCAGCCTGCGGGATTCTATTAGACTTACATTGTTCAGTTCAGCTACAACCGCCGACAGTCCCTCACATTTGAGCGCCTCTTCGGTAATCCAAAGCGCATCCTTTTCGCTGTGAACGTCCATAAAAATAACGCGCTCAGGTTCTACATTAAATAGGCTTAAAGATGCCGGGAAGAGATTCCGCGCTGTACTTACCCATACGCAGGCCGCACCATTGTCCATAAGGACTGAAAGCAAGCCGGCGATAAAACCGTCACTAGCTGCGGAATGTTCTGGCTGAACGGTGATGAATTCATGGATTGCTTTTTTGGGGAAAACGCCCCCGGGAAATGAATTTTCAATCTCGCCCAGGCCAATACGTTCGGCTTTACCTACAGACTGAGGCTTAAAACCCTGCCATAACAGGATATCCTGCTGCAATTTCTGAAGTATTTCTCTTTTGGCATCCATGATTGATTGAATTAAATACTATTATATTTAGCACTATAAAATTATACAACAAACATAAAGCTAAAAATGTTAGTAAAAAATGAATTGTGGAAAACATTGGTGTTTTGGTGGAAAGTTAACATCTAGCTACAGTATGATTATTTTGAATAAACAGAAGTTAAGTTTTAACAATGAGAAATTAATTCTTAGTAGATTTTATTCCATCTTACTGATTTTCAAAACCGATCCGCTTAAAAAATTGTTGTTAGCAAATGGACAGAAAAGAAGTAACAGGCCTTATTAGTGACCTGGAAAAAAATGCCATTAACTGGGCAAAGGCACATCGAAGTGAACTGATAATTGGAGGTATTTTGGGATTTTCCTTGACGGCAGCTTATCTCATTTTTTCAAAAAAAGGGTTTAAATCCATTAAGCCAATAAAACCAATCGAACCCGGACTGAATATGGAAAGATATATTTTTGAGATTCCCACCGATAGTGGGATAAAACAAGCTCTCGTAGAAACTTCAGGAGAATGCTATGGCGTGACGCTGGACGGGAAATATCTTGGAAGCATGTGGCGGAATGAGAATCGTGGTCTTCAATGGGAAACCTTAGATGAAGAACTAGCGCCGCATGTCTGGGATATTGCATCCAGGCTTTCAGAAGCTTTTTCCAGACAGGGGTATCCCTCACTATTAAGAGGCGCCTATCCCGAAATAGAGTCCACTGAATGGAAGAGCAGTGAGACCCTTGAAGTGATTCTGGCAAAGGAAACAGATATGGAAGTTTTTACAACATTCTTGAAAGATGAGGTCTTAAACCTGGTTGATTTTGAAGAGCACCTGGATTTGATAGTGAAGAAGGCTGATGATCCATATTTTGTGATTATAGGCATCAACTAACCATTTCTTATTTGTATAATGATTTTGTATTTTTAAGATGATGAAAATAGAAGAGGCTTTTCAGATTACCCTGCCCGATATTAAAATGACCGTTACTGCGCATTTGATCGGTGCCAGCGAAATATACAGGATCGAGTTCTCTGACGGAAGACCGCCCCTAAATGTAACGGAAGCTAACGGCTTCAGGCCGTTCTGGACATCTGTTCCGCAGGGAAGACAGGTAGAGGCTGAATTTTTTGGTAAAAAGATTGCTGAACATTTGAAAAATAAATAATTATGTGCTATTACAACGGTCAACGCGTTTCAAGGGCAGAATTCATTTCTCTTCTTCAGCTGGAAAAGGCAGTAAAAAACTATGAGTTTCTGGATAGGGCGGTTCACAATGGATTTGCATACTCCCCGGTGGCGGTATTAAAAAGAGATGCAGAGCAGACTAACTTTGATATTGTCCAGATGGAGTGGGGTTTCCTGCCTCCATATCTCAAGCACAGGGAAGCTGTCAAAAACTTTCGCAACGGATACAAGGATGCAGCAGGCAAATGGCATATCGGATATACCACATTAAATGCAAAAGCAGAAAATCTTTTTACCAATGACAAAGGAGGTGCCTCAATTTATGCAAGGGCAGCACGGGAGCGGAGATGCCTGGTGCTGTCAACTGGATTTTACGAATGGCGCCATGTCTTCCCCAAGAACAAAAAAACAGGCGAACCACTTAAGACCGCTGTAAAATATCCATACTATATCTCGGTTAAAGATGAGGAATACTTTTACATGGCAGGGATTTATCAGGAGTGGACGGACCAGGATACCGGCGAAATAATCGAGACCGTTGCCGTGACAACCGCGCCAGCGAATCCCCTTATGGAACAGGTGCACAACTCCAAAAAACGCATGCCTACAATCTTAACGGATGAACTTGCTTATGAATGGATGTTTGGAGATCTTAGCGATGAGCGCATTACCCAGATCGCCTCCAGCCAGTTTCCTGCAAAACAGATGGATGCCTGTACGATTGCAAAAGAGTTTCTCTCCACCCTTGAACCCTCTACACCATTTGTTTATGAAGATCTGCCGGCTATCGAACTCGCCATATAATCAACATTAATGAGCTATGCACCTTTTTTTGCAGTCAGACTACCCATGAGCTGCGCATAGAGGTCATCCGATTTCTCTTTTTGGGGCTTAAGCTTTTTGATGGTAGGACGTTTGCCCTTGGCTTTCTGTTCAATGAGCTTTAACAGCTTTTTCTGATAAGTATCCTCATATTTGGAAACATCAAAATCCTCAGCATACTGATTCACGAGTGCCAGTCCCATGTCAAGTTCTTTTTTGCTGATGGTGATCTTATCCTCAATCTTTAGCTCGTCTGCCTGACGGATCTGTTGCTGAAAGCGGATACGCGTCACAACAAGCGCATTTCCGACAGGATGGACAATGCACAGGCTTTCGGTGCTTCGCAGCACGAAACGGGCAAGTCCAGCTTTTTTTGATTTTTTCAGAACCTGTAAAAGCAGTGCATATGCCTTGTTGCTCTTGCCCTCGGGTTCAGCGTAATAGGAAGTCTCATAAAACATCGGATTGACCGAGGCAATATCCACAAAGCTCTCGATTTCTATCGTTTTGGTTTTCTCCGGCGCTGCTGCGTCAAAATCACTTTCCTCGACAATTACATAATTATCATCCTTGTAGCGGTAGCCCTTCACGATCTTATCGTAAGGCACCTCTTTTCTTGTATTTTCGTTGATGCGCTGAAATTTGATATGGGCATGATCTCGGCCATCCAGCATATCAAGGTCCAGGGATGAAGTCTGCACCGCAGAATAAAGTTTCATTGGGATACTGACCAGCCCGAAGCCGATCGTTCCTTTCCATATTGATCTCATAGCTCTTCTTCTAAATCTTTGTTAATTCTTAAGGGATGGTGCGCTTCGATCTGGTCAACGAGTAAATGCAGGATTTCTTCCTGCAGATTTCCCGGATTCTGGCAGATATGCAGATTGTCGTATGCGTCAGGCTCGAAACTGGCGACCAATTTTCCGCCACTGAATACCCTGACCTTGCACCCCTCTCCGCTGTGATGCAGGTATTCGCCCACTTCAAAATGATGAATGTCTTTATCTAAGCTGATGGTAATAGGGTAATTTTCCATGTACGTTGTTTTGGTAGTAACATTTATAATGGGATGTGGTTTTCGATTTTTTTGAGCAAATTTTTGATAAACTAACCAAAGGATGATTTGGCCTTGTTGATCGCCGCTATCATGTCGATGCCTTCGCCGAGTACCCCTGTGAAAAGATCACCGGTCTCGCGCAGTCTTGATGGCGCGTTATGTATGGTAAAGTCCCGCATCTTTAATCCTGCGCGGACCTCGTCCCAGTGGAGCGGCATGGAAACGGTAGCACCCGGCTTTGGCCTGAGGGAATAGACTCCCGCAATGGTCGCACCGGGCCTGTTCTGAAGAAAGTCGAGGTACATTTTTCCCTTGCGGTTGGATATCATGCGCTCTAGGGTAGTATAGCCAGGCAGTTCCCTATGCACAAGCTTAACCACTACCTGCGCAAATAGCTGCGACTGGTCATAACTGTATTTTGCCGCTAGCGGGACATAAATATGTATACCTGTCGATCCGGAGGTCTTCACGAAGGAGGGTACGCCCATACCATCCAATACCTGCTTTGTGATCTGCGCCGCCTCGATCACCTGTTCAAAGGTGTTTTTGTCAGGATCCAAATCAATCACGCAGTAATCTGGATTGTCGGGAGACTGTACCCTGCTGAACCATGGATTCATCTCAATACAGCCCAGGCTTGCCATCCAGAGTAGCGTAGCCCTGTCGTAACCGAGCAGGTACTGTTTTTCTTCGCCCTTTTCATTGGTATGAGGCATGGTGCGAGCCCATGCCGGGGCCGTTTCGGCAACATTTTTCTGATAAAAACTCTGTCCATGGATTCCGCCGGGAAACCGGTTCAGCGACATTGGCCGATCGAGCAGGTAAGGCACCATATAGGGGGCAACCTGGTCATAATAGTTGAACATATCGCGTTTGCTCACGCCATCCTCCGGCCAGTAGAGTTTGTTCAGGTTTGTAAATTTGATCAGGTGCCCGTCCACCTTTTTTTCAAGGATCTCGCCCTTTCCATCCAGCAGTGGTTTTTCGGCCATCTTATGCTTGGGCCCCGTCTGCATCGTTTTTGATGTTTCAGGTTTTGCTGCTGAGTTTTTTGAACTTGTTGGCCCTTTGGCTTCCATGTGTTCCTCATCCAGGATCTGGGTTGTCGCGGAAGATACTTCCAGTACCACATCTGCCGGATCTTTATCCGCTCTTAGGCCTTTAAAGGAGGCCTGCCGGAGTTTACCGTCTTTGCTGAGCTCTGCAAATTCCACCTCGCAGACCAGTTCGGGCAATAGCCATGTTGCCTTGGCGCCAAGACGCCTGGGCCTGAACCGCGAAGGCTCATCTACATCCGGCTCCACATCAAAGGGGCACTTTTCGCTTTCCAGGGCCTTGAATCTTTTGAGCAGATCTTTTTGCATCTGATCATTAAAGCCGGTTCCCACTTTGCCGATGTAGTTTAGAACACGGTTTTCATCATAAACCCCTACAGCAAGGGCACTGAAATTTTTGCCGCTGTCCTCATTTCTGGTATATCCGCCAATAATCACTTCCTGACGCAGCTTTGCTTTTACTTTCAGCCAGTCCCTGGAACGCACGTCGCCCGTATAGATACTTTCTGCCCGCTTTGCAATGATGCCTTCGAGCTTCATCCTTTTTGCCGTTTCATAAAACGCCACTCCGTCAGAATCAAAAGTGTGGCTGATCCTGACCGTACCATCCGTTACTGGCAGAACCGATTCGAGAATGCTGCGTCTTTGCATTAAAGTAAGGTCGGTCAAAAGTTTTCCATTATACCATAAGATATCAAATACGTAAAAAACAAGATTGAGGTCTTTTTCGCTCCTCCAGTTCTGCAGGGCGCTGAAATCGGGAGAACCGGTTTCGTTCAGTCCCACGATTTCTCCATCGAGAACGATGCCAAGATTCCAACTAGCAAGAAGCTCATTTATCGGCGAAAATTGGGTATAAACCAGATCGTTCCTGGAAACCAGTTCCGCTTTTCCCGATTCCACGAAAGAGAGTGCACGGTACCCGTCCCATTTGATCTCATACACCCAGCCCTCTTCATGAAAGGGTTTATCAACCTGGGTCGCCTTCATCGCCCGGATCCCGCGGGGAATTTCCGAATTTGGTGCTTTTTCCAGCAGCTGCCGTATCTCTGTTGTTAACTGAACATTGTCATCTGTTCGCTTTTCAGGGGTAGAATTTTCTTGTTTGGTTTTTCTTTTACCGGTCTTGGTTTTTTCCTTTTCTTTAAAAGGCGCTGCTGTAGATTTCCCTTTGCCAAGCTCAATCCATACCGGTGCATGGTCACTGGCTTTTTCCCATCCGCGGACCTCCTTATCCACGCCGCCCTTCAGGAGTTTTCCGGCAATGGACGGGGCAAGCAGAAAATGATCCAGGCGAAGGCCTGCATCGCGTCCGTATGCATTCCGAAGGTAATCCCAAAAAGTATATACCCTTTCTCCCGGATAGAGAAACCTTATTGCATCCGTCCAGCCCTGGCCCACAAGATCGGCATAGGCTTCCCTGCTCTCGGTCCTAAAAAGTGCGTTATTAATATATTTTTCTGGTTTGTAAGTATCCAGTTCGGTCGGCATTACGTTGTAGTCGCCTATCAGAATTACTGGCAAGCCGGTTTTTAGGAGCGTTTTTGCGTGCGCAGCAAGGCGGCCAAACCACCTAAGCTTATAATCAAATTTGGGGCCCGGAAAGGGGTTGCCGTTTGGAAGATAGATACAGCCTATTACCATATCGAAGGTAAATCCCTCGATATACCGGCTATGGCTGAATTCCGCATCCTCGCCAGGTAGGTCATCCCTGAGCTGACGGACCGGTTCGCGCGAAAGAATCGCCACGCCGTTCCAGCTTCTCTCGCCTTTCCAGATGGCATGGTACCCGGCCTTTTCAATAGCTGCAACCGGGAAGCGCGAAGATTCGCACTTGAGCTCCTGAAGACAGACCATATCGGGCCTGGCCTGCTTTAGCCATCGCAGCAGCACTTCAAGCCTGCCGTTGATTCCATTGATATTGTAAGTGGCGATCTTCATTTTGAAACTATAGGGGACAAAAAAGCCCCTGTCCGGGGCTAAATTATTTTACTTTTTTTTCGATCTCTTTTCGCTGGTTGGATCCGCCTTTTTTGGCTTCTTTGATCTCGGATGGCTTAACATCCAGTTTACCGGCTTCATACTTGATCTCATGTGGCTGATTCGATACCGAATTCCTTTCCACCTTTGTTCCTCTTGACATAATTTCAGATTTTTAGGTAAATGTTAGCTATATAACAATCTTGCGCAATAATGGTTTTTGATTCTGCTTACATGATAACCTGAATTAACCTGATCTGGATTTCTGCTCAGCAAGCCTTATCGAAGAAACCTAATGAAGGTTGGTATTAAAACCAAATGGAGGGTAGCAGTGTTAAAGATAAAAAAGGAACAGTAACATGGGATTCATCAAAAATGCAATTGTCGGTATCGCGATATACGAGGCGATCAAGTACCTGACCAAAAGGGATGCGCTTGGCACATCAAAATTTGAGGAGCTGAGCGAACGCGCGCCAGAATGGCTTGACAAAGCCAAAGAAGTAAGCTCTGATATCAGGGCAGGAAAAATCCCAGACATTCTAAAAGAGCACAAAAGCTTATAATCCTGGTATAGCTGACGGTCCATTGTAAAATTTAGAAAGTAGCTGTTATGGCAGGGCGGAAGAAAAGTAGCATTAAGGCAGGGGTGATGCCGGAACACGTTGATCCGATGCTCTGCACACTCATTAAAGATCCGCTCGATTCCCAGGAATACATCTATGAACTAAAATGGGACGGGTATAGAATCGTATCCAGCGTCGAGGGGAAATCGGTCAGGATGAATTCCAGGAGCGGCCTGGACTATACAGCGAAATATCCGCTTATTGCAGAGGCATTGCAGTCCTTTGGCCATGATCTGATGATCGATGGCGAGGTGGTTGTGCTCAACGAAGAAGGGAAGCCCGATTTCGATACGCTCCAGCTTTACAACGGAAAGCGGACACCGATCCATTACTGCGTGTTCGATCTGCTTTATCTCGATGGCAATAGCCTTATGGAACTTCCGCTATGCCAGCGTAAAGAACTGCTGCATACCCTGACCAAGGACAACGAAATATTTCTGTTCAGCGAAAGTTTTGATGACGGCAAGACGCTATATGACAAGGTTTTGAAGGATAACTTTGAAGGGATTGTCGCAAAGAAAAAAGACAGTCCTTACTCCCCTGGCGCCAGAGGGTACGACTGGTTGAAAATACCGACCAGGAAACGCCAGGAATTTGTAATCGGGGGATGGGCGGAATCCGATAAGTCCCGGTCTTTCCGCTCCCTGCTTTTTGGAGCTTACGAAAGCGGAAAACTGATGTGGATCGGTAGATCCGGGGGCGGCTATAAACAGGCCGAGATGCCGGGGATATTGAAGCAGCTGCAGGGAATCGAAACGGAGGAGTCTCCCTTTGAAAACAAGATCCTTGATACTAAGGGCGCCAAGATCCATTTTGTCAAACCCGAACTGGTTGCCAATTTCGAGTTTGCCACCTGGACTAAGTCCGGAAGGATCAGAAAACCTGCAACATTCCTCGGCTTTAGAAAGGACAAAAACCCAAAAGATGTTGTCCGTGAAGTTCCCCTAGAGACGCAGCGGGTGGAAGAAGCAATACAAGACGACCAGCTTCAAGAACAGCCTACGCAGGTGACCAATCGGGAGACTGAAAGCGGGGGCGATGCAAAAACAATAAGTAAGGAGCTGGACAAGTATCATCAAAAGCGGAGCTTCGACATTACGCCGGAACCGGAAGGCGGTACCTCCGGCAGCGATAAATTAATATTTGTAGTTCAAAAGCATGATGCTTCCCACCTGCACTATGATTTTCGCCTGGAAATCCGCGGCGTATTAAAATCCTGGGCGGTGCCCAAAGGGCCTTCCATGAATCCAGAGGATCACAGGTTAGCTATGGAGGTGGAGGACCATCCCTATGATTATAGGGATTTCGAGGGAATTATTCCCCAGGGACAGTACGGGGGCGGAACAGTTCTGGTATGGGACAACGGTACTTATGAGCCGGCCGAAAGAGTAAAGGGAAAAAAAGAACAGGAGCACTGGCTGCTTTCGAATTATTATAAAAATAAGCTCAGCATTGTTCTTCATGGCAAGAAGCTAAAGGGCAAGTTCAATCTGGTAAAAACCTATGGGAAAGGAGAAAATGCCTGGATGCTGATCAAGGCAAAGGACGGCCATGAACTGGAAACCGATATCAGAAAAAAAGACCAGTCCGTAATTTCTGGATATACAATTCTAGAAGTTGCTATGGACAGGCAATCCAAAGTATGGCAAAGCAACCGTAGTTCACAAAACAGCGTTTCACTAGAAACAGATGAAAATGAAGCTGAAGTGGAGGCCGAACTTTCCGGTGCCGATGCCTTAAATGAATCTGCTGATAAGGCCAGTGAGCAGCCCGCTCAACCAAGGCATACGACCGTCGGCGCACTTTTCCCCAAATTAAACAATAAACGATCAACCAGAAGCAAAGTTGCGCTGGAGAGCAATTGGAATAAAATCTTCGAAGAAAAAATCAAATCCGAGGGCAGTATTCCAGTGGAAAACCAGACCGTGCAGCTCACCAATATAGAAAAGAAGCTTTGGAAGGATGTTAATAAGGCGTCGCTGATTTCATATTATAACAGGATATCGGATTATATCCTGCCCCACCTGAAGGGTCGGCCACTTTCCCTGCACATTAAAAACATCAGTGCCGGCGCTCCAGGATTTTACATTAAGGATATGGAAGGGCATGAGCCGGACTTTATGGATATCTATTCGACCGAGCGAAAACATAAGGTGAAAGGAAAATCCGATGTTATTGATTACGCTGTCTGCAACAACGTTCCCTCACTTCTCTGGCTTATAAACCTTGGATGTATTGACCTAAACCCATGGAACTCTAGTTCAGAACATCCGGATGAACCTGACTTTATTGCGATCGATCTGGACCCTTCGGATGAAGATTTCAAAAAGGCCGTGAAAACCGCGCAGGCGGCGAAGGAATATTTTGATGATCAGGGCTTAACCGCTTTCCTAAAAACTTCGGGAAAGACAGGCATACATATGTTTTTGCCCTGCAGCGGATTTACTTTTCCGCGGGCCAGAACGCTGGCTGAACATATCTGCGGCGAGATACACAAACTCGTACCTGTGTTTACAACGCTCGAAGTTTCCGTGGACAAACGCGGAAAAAAACTCTTTGTCGACTTTTCCCAGAACGATCCTGCAGATACCCTGGCAGCTGCATATTCGGTTAGACCGGCAAAGGCGCCATGTGTTTCAGCGCCCCTTGACTGGGAGGAATTAAACTTAAGCCTAAAACCCACTGATTTTACCATGTCAAACATGACCGAAAGACTTGCCAGTAAGGGAGATTTATGGCGCAACCTCTATGATCCCAAAATGAAGAAGAAAAATAATTCGATATTGAATCAAATTCTACATCATTGAAAGTGATTAATGGGTTAGTTCGCGCGCTTACCAAACCTCCCGCTTTTTTGTTTTGATCGTTTCGATCACATATTGCATCACAGGATCATTGGGATCCGGATGAGGCAGACCTTCGAGAAGATGGTCGTTCCAATCCACCAGGGCATCTTCCGGAGTGCAACCGCATCCGAAAATTCCGGCTTGTGGGTCCGGGCCAAGCACTGCGCAGCATGAATCGCCTTCTTTAAATAACAAAGGCTGAAATTCTCCTACATACGGGGGCTACCTAAACCTGCTGAAATCAAATCCTACTTTTTGCTCTTCGCTGACGTTCATCTGTTCCATAGTCCTCCTGTTTTGTTTTTCTCAACCATAAAAACATTGTTGTCTAATGACTTGTTTTAATCATGACTTAAAATTATTTGATTATGCCTTGGTATAATGGAGACTACCCGCCTTCCTACAAAAATCAGCCCCCTGCCCTTAGAGAAAAGGCTGTTGAAATTGCCAATGCCCTTCTGGAGGAAGGAGCTGAAGAGGGGATTGCAATTGCGACCGGCCTGAAAAGGGCTCGGAAATATTTTGAAGAGCAAATTGATGACGATAAGCAAGATACCCACTGAGGTTTTTGTGGAATTTTTTTTCGTCAATACAATGACTTAATCCAATGCCATGCTAGAAAATAAAGATAATAATAATAAGGTGGATCAAGAAAGCACAAGGGTGCACGAAGCATCCAGCCAGGCGTATAATATTGTAAATGGGCGTTTAAACGAAATTGAGAGTGATTCGGATACGCTTGAGCCTCAGCAATTCGGGACTACCAGTGGAAAAATTAATATAGAAGATTCCAATACAGGATCGGAAATTCTTCACCAAAAGTGACGAAGATCCCAAATTCCGTAACGAGATGATTAAACGCTCTTTTTCTGGAAAAGTGTTGATTAATGGCCTTCGAATTGAAATATTATATTATTGTTTAATTTGCTTATTTACAGAATTTTAACAATTCTTTCCGATACCCTATTTAAGTCTTTAATTAAAAGTTTCACAGTTAAATTTTCTTATTCTGAAAGAATACGATGTAATTTGAGGTTTAAATAATAAAACCCTTTGCTCACTTCTCGTTTCTCCAATATACCCATCTTTGTTAATAGCTCTAAATATCTTCTCGATGTATTCTCGGCATAGGTTCGGCTATCTATCAAATGCTTTACCCTGGTAAAGGGCTGGGTAAAGATGGCGTTTACCAGTTGATCTGGTCGCTGTATATCTGTGTCGGCTTCTATCGCGTTCAAGATGGCTTCTTTAGCAGAGATAATATCATTAATCTTATCATAAGTGAGATTTGAGGTAACCTCTACTGCTTTAAGCATGTACATCAGCCAGGTTTTCCAACTTCCCCTTTGGGTAATTCCAGCTAGACCCGAATGATAATCCTCTTTATTATCGATAATAAACTTAGTAAGAAAAAGTATTGGATAATCTATCAAACCTTTTTGAGTTAAATAATTAATATTGAAAATGCGACCAGTTCGTCCATTTTCATCACGAAAAGGGTGAATAGCCTCAAACTGGTAGTGGCCAATGGCCATCTTCAATATCGGATCAAAGGGATACTTTTTTTGTCATCATTGAGAAAATTAATTAGGTTGTTCATCTTTGCTTCAAGAATATCTTTTCCGCGAGGCGGTGTATAAAAAGTCTTTCCCGCGTTTGGTCCTGTGCCACCTTGCTTGATTACGGTCTGCGCTATCGGTGTCCGTATTCCATCGGAGAACTGGCTGACTATTCTATATATCTTTACAAAATAGTTAATGTCTAGCGATTGTGTCTCCTGCAAATAATTGAATCCCTCCCATAACGCTTCCCGGTTATATAGCACTTCTTTAGCTGGCCCGGTAGTTGAGCCAACATTCTGCTCACTGAATGCTTTATAAAGCTCATCATCTGTCGTGAAAATATTCTCGATTGCACTGGATGCTTTGGCTTCCTGCAAGCTTATTGAATTAATGTGTAACCCTTGGTTGGGGATGGCAATACTTCGTCCTTGTACTCTGGCAAGAGCGGCTTTCGCATTGCCGAGCTGTTCGTAAATATCGATATCCTTGAATAGTTCCTGGTCTATTGGTAATTCAGGTAAGTTATTCCAAGGTTGGTTTCTATCAGGGTTAATTTTATACGGCATAATATAAATATATATATACTATTCACATTAAAAATTTAAATTTTTAATGTGAATAGGCGTTTTTCACCTTAAATGTTAACTTAAACATGATCTCACATTAAAAAATGTTGATTTTAATGTGAAACGACATTTGTCACATTAAGATAATAAAATATATAACATTTAACTGCATGCGTTTGTACGTTGCAACCTGTGATTTCAGGTAGTGTACTTGCTCACCCAGTGCGGAGATATATAAAATCATCCAATAAGAATTAATATGCAAAGCTGATCTGGAGCTTGGTTTTACTTTTATGCGTAAGAGTAAGGTGTATTTTGTTTTTAGGTAGCGCTTTGTTAAACAAATCACAACAGATGGATATCAATACTGATTTTTGTGATGAAGTGCCGATCTGGAGTGGAACTGAATTCGCCAGCATGCCATGATCTGCGTGGATAATAGTGAGAGCGTTTCGCAAGCCCTCGAACTTAGCGATTTCCTTGACAAGGAAATAGATTTTAGAATAAAGCAATCTAGCAAATGTCTTGGATCGGTAACCAAAGATTATACTAAATGGCTGGGAGAGGATTACCGTTCCAGGCTTAAAGCGCTTGTGGGAAAGACCATGGGCAGGCGTCGCCTGCTGTTAACAGCCAGCTAATAGATATGATCGTAAATTATGATGAACATGGCTGGCGGATAATTACCCAGCGCTGCCATGGATTGCTGGCAGGCCAGATATGTGCGCACTGGGCATCCGTAGACAGGCAGGAGCGATGGGCCGAAATCCTCATCGCTACGACCGAGCATGACGATGTCTTCAACGAATTTGAACGTAATCCGCTGATCGATCATAACGGGTCGCCCCTAAATTACAAAATGATGGGCTTCGATGAAGGCGCGTCCAAGAGATTGATAAATATGGCGCTGACCAAGAGCCGGCTGATCGCGCTGTTGATCTCGCGCCACATCAGCTTTACCCACGGTAAAGAAGCTTCAGCAAAGAGTTTTCTTAACCGCCTCACGAAAAAAGAGCTACATTGGCTCAGGGAAGCTGGTATCAAAAAAGCGGATGCCGACAGTGCATACAACCAGGGGCCAATAAGAATTTGATTAAATGGCTCGTGGTTTTTAGTATTATGAAAAAGGTTTATATTGTCGCTAACAAATAAACCCCAGCATGGGAAGATGCAGGCAGATGCAGAGATCATTACGGAAGAAAGCTCCTTACTGCAACGTTTATTTATAAATATTATTAAGGTGTTAAAGAGTACTGTTAATTAAGTGATCTACTATACAATAAAAGGCTAGGCTTATGATTGTTTTATGCTGGTGGATTTTTAAACAGGAAAAAGATGTTATAATTTAATTGGGTTTTGAGTCCCCAGTGGAGATTTCAGAAAGATTGGTTCTTTCTCACTTTTCTGCTGTCTCAGCACTTCCGGTGTAAACGGATCGCAGACCCAAAGTGACGAAGAACCACTATGCCTCGGAATGGCTGGTGTCGTATAGGTCGGAATATTCATCAGGTTTTTGGCAAAGAATTGAAGTTGGGAGGTTGGCATTCAGTATATATGAGAATTTCCATGATGCTGAAGATCTCGCTTCGGTTGATTCTCGAATGATTATTTGAACCTTAACGTAAAATGCTAATCAAAATGCTCTAATGGAAGCTTTACCTGAGCGATGAAATAATTATTTTCAGTCTTGTAATATTTCAAATTAGCTGCTCTTTGATAATTATGGGCGAGCCTCTGTGAGATGTTTTTAAGTCCTGTGTGCAGCCCAGTGTCATTAATTCCCGTATTAATTAAGTTGGCGGTTTTTATAATAAGTTCGTTTCTAAAAATAGTTAGGCTGATTCTGCCCGGATGCTCAGGATCACTCAGATTGCCATGTTTAACCATATTCTCCACTAGACTAAGTAACACTAATGGAATAATCTCAATTTCTTCGATTTGCTGATTGTATTCAAAATCGACAAAAATTTCATTGTCTTTTATCCTGCAAAGCTGAAGCAAGTTTTCTGCCTGCTCGATTTCTCCTTCAAGCCTGGTTTTCTGTGGGCCGTTCTCCGCTTTAATTACATGTCTCAACAGTTTGGAAAGGTAAAAAACCGCCTGCGCGCTATGGGGTTCTGATTTGTAAGTTTTATTATATATAAAGGTGAGTGTGTTCATCAAAAAGTGCGGATTCACCTGCGCCCTTAAATATGCGTTCTTCGCATCTGCGAGCTCCAGCTCCAGCTGCTTTTTTGAAACTTCTTCCCTTCCAATAAACCTTTCGTATTCCAGGTTTCGCTTCTGCTGCTGCCGGTAACGTTGAAAGTAATAATAAGTTGTTGCAAACACCATAAAATAAATGGCCCTCCAGACTGTACTGAAAACAAAGCTCCAGTTCATCTTTAGCATATTGTAAATGGATATAGTCTTCTCCCCTAAAACGGCGTCGAGTAAATAACTGATGACCAGGTAAATTAAAATCTGAAAGGATAAAATGAGAAATGTCAATAATTTCCTGAAATTATCAAGCTTGCTTATCTTAGGTAGAGTGAATCCTGAATGAACATAAAATAGGAACAAGTTGATTAGGTAATGACAAAGATAGTTTCTGATCCTGCCTACGCTTCCAGTAACCACCGCAACAGAGGCCACCTCGTAAAGGCAAAATATGGCCGCATAGATAAAATGATACCGATAGGAAAATATAAACTTTTTCATGTTGGTTTTTAAGTTAAAAACAGCTTTGACAACGCAAGATTATCCTTTCACCAAGTTGCTTCTTTTAGCGCTTTTTCAATGGCTAGTTTCCCTCTATGAAAGCAAATAAACCACCCAAGCTTGTCAAAAGAACCTTATTTACCTACCGTAACATTAAGGCTCAACATCGCTATAGTAGTGATCCGACAACAACGACCATTACACTGATTACAACTACCGTTTCAGATCCGGTAGTAAATTAATTGCGTTTGGACCTTAATAGGTTCCGCTCGACATAGGCAATAAAATCTTTCTTATAATGTGAGGCCATCAAGACATCATATTTACCAAGGTTGATTTTATTGCCTGTGATTTTTTTAACAAAATCGGTATTTACGATATAAGATTTATGAACCCGGTAATACCTTGAATTCTCGAGGATTTTATCTTCCATTTCTTTCATGGTCATGTACACAGAAAAGTCCTCGGTAGGGGTATAGATGTGGACATGGTTGTTGGAGCCCTGAAAATAAACAATATCAGATTTCAATACCTTTGTTAGCTCACTCCGTTCACCGTCTGCCCGAAAGTAGAAAGCTTCATGGTCCGCACGCTCCAGCTTGGAAACACTGTAATACTCTTTGATCACATCATTGACCACCCGTGCAAATTCTTGCAGGTTAAATGGCTTAAGCAGGTAATGTTTGGCTCTAACTTTAAATGCCTCAATTGCATATTCCGGGTAGGATGTGGTGAAGATTATGTTGTGAGGTAAATCTTTAAGTCCTTCCGCAACATCAATACCCGAGAGCTTTGGCATATCAATATCCATAAAGATTAATTGCCGCTGCTTCTCTAACGGGATTTCTGTCAATGCTACAGCAGGTTTGGTAAAAGTCTTGTTAAGCTTGAGCCTAGGGATTTCTGAGATGTGATCGGTAATAATATCAATAGCAGAAGCATCATTATCTACGATAATGCATGGGATTATTTTATTCATAATGAGAGTTTTAGATAATTCTAAGATAGAAAATATTCTTTAGAAGAGTATTGCTTGTTATGTCACTTTTTTAAGAGGTTAGTAAAAGATTGAATTTTCTGTTAGCTTCTATTGCGAGTTCTGGGAAATATTGAAGTGAATGAAAGCGTGTTTGGCTTATCCTGGTGCCCCTTACAGGCTAGGCTATCCGCTGTATATTTTTATGCAAAAGGATGACGCTTCTATCTCTCACAGGAATCTTATAATAGGATAATAAATGTTATTTCGACAATGTCTTTTTCAAATTCTACCTGAAATTATTCGTTTTCATTGGTGTAAATCAATCCAACATGATATTTGACTTGTACTTTTGCTAATGCAGCCTGTGTGTTGGTATCATACAAGATCCTAAAAAGTGTTAAGCTAAGCAAAAGACAAAAAGAAGGTACACTCAAGCGCTAGGGTGCGAAAAAATTTGAAAATTACAATGGAATTGGAGCGTTGGATTTTTAATTCCTGAGGAAAATATCCTTAATCTTGAGGGAAATAAATTGTAGTTTATTAAAGACTTTCTAAATCTGGCTGGGATAACTATAAATAATTTGAAGAATATAAATTTGGTGATACGATTATTTATGCTTGCAATTTTTCCATCTGAGCTAAATTCAATCAATAATAAATTATAAGGACCACCTTTATTTTTATATCTTAACAAGAATTAACTCACTCACCAATGTCTTTAGAAAACCTTCGTTTTGACACGCTCTTTAGCCAAATTTCCGCTACAATACAAAATCATAAAGATCTAGATCGCCTCAGTGGTGATAGCTTCAATGTTTTTCGCATTCTAAAAATGGAAACCAGTGAAGTTAAAATGCATTCCGCACTAATCGGTGATTTGATAAATCCTAACGGATCCCACGGTCAAGGTAAAGTCTTTCTTGATTTATTTATCGAAAAATGTTCTTCTAAAAAAGATCACCTTGATACATCGAACTGTAGCACCCACATTGAATTTAATATGGGAAGCATGAACGAAGATAAAACAGAAGGAGGGCGGATTGACATTCTGGTGAGAGATCGTAATAACAAACACCTTATAGTCGAGAATAAGATTCACGCTCCAGATCAAGAGAACCAATTGCTTAGGTATTATAATAAAGCAAAGGATGTAGATTTATTCTATCTCACCCTCGATGGATCGCCACCATCTGCGGCAAGTTGCGCTGGCTTGGAAGCAGAAAAGCACTTTTATTGTATATCCTATAGCTACCATATTATTAGTTGGCTGGAAAGCTGTAGAAAGGAAGCTGCTGCTTTACCTATACTTCGTGAAAGCCTAACTCAGTACATTAATCTTATAAAACACCTCACCAACCAAACCACTAGCCACCAAATGCAGAATAAATTAACCTCTATAATTAAAGACAACTTAGAATCTTCTTTCGCCATTGCTAATAACCTCAGCGCTGGAAACCATTTCTAAAGAATTTGGTGAAGAGATTGAAGCAGCATTCTTGGATAGCGAATATAAATGCGATTACGAGATTGATTTTCATAGTAACTATACTGGAATTTGGTTTTATCGCGAAGATCGGAAATTCGTAAAGATTGGTTTTCAGTTTCAAGCTAAAAATCGAGAACTATTGTATGGGTTTACTAAACACTACAATGATTTTGGTGATGCTATTCAAATACCGAGAGCTTTGGAATTAGCATTATCACAACTCGGTAACAACATCAAAAAGGAAAATGGTTGGTGGCCATGGCGTCAATATGTAGAAGTGCCCTATGGCGATTGGACAAAAGGCGAAGCCTGGCATGCCATTCAAAACGGAACGATGCTAAATATGATTCAATATCATGTCAAAACCTTAAGCGACTTGGTTGCCGATGAAAAACTTGCTCTTCTGATGCAAGGTGAAGAGGTTGAAAAAGTTTAGGCTTATAGAACTGTATTAGAGCACGACAAAATTCTACAATCTTAGACATTCACAAGTCTTAACAGGAAGGCTCACTAAAAATATATTTCTCTCTCAGGATACGATAATTCCGTATTTAGATGATAGTTATAAAATTGAATTTGTCAACATTTTATAGTCGTTATTTACTTTAGGTTAGCGAAAAGGTGTAGAAGTTTACAAAATGTTGTAAATACTTTCATGAATTTGTTCTATTAATTGGCATCTTTGAAATATATTATATGGGCCAGAATGCTGGCTTATCTCTATTCAAATGGCATTAGATTTAAAATACTTAGAAGAAGAAATCATCGATCAATATCTGAACGACGAGAATCCACGTCCTTGGATTTTAGGTTTTTCAGGTGGTAAAGATTCGACTATGCTTTTGCAAGTTGTATGGCTGGCTATTCGAAAGATTGATCCCATCTTGAGAAGTCGTCATATTTACGTGGTATGTAATGATACTTTGGTTGAGAATCCACGTATTGCTAAATTCATACACATCACTTTAGATCACATACAAAAAGCAGCTGCAGCGGAAGGCATGCCAATTTCTGTGCAACAAACCAATCCACGGTTAGAAGATACCTTTTGGGTTAATTTATTAGGAAAAGGATATCCTGCGCCTAATAACACTTTTCGCTGGTGTACAGATCGATTAAAAATCGACCCAACTACCCAATTTATCAAATCAAAAATATCCGAAATAGGAGAGGCGATCATTTTGTTGGGTACCAGAAGCGACGAGAGTAGCAATCGAGCAAAAAGTATTGCCAAACACGAAAGCTACATCAAAAGTGAACGCTTACGTAAACATATACTTCCAAATGCCTATGTATTTGCCCCTATAAAAGATGTGCTTACAGACGAGCTATGGCCATACTTGTTACAGGTTAATCCACCTTGGGGCGGCACACATCGTGATTTAATTACGCTATACCGCAATGCATCCGGTGGAGATTGCCCTTTAGTAATCGATACCACTACACCATCATGTGGCCAAAGCCGATTTGGCTGCTGGGTATGTTCTGTTGTTAAACGCGACAAATCAATGGAAGCCTTAGTCGATAATGGCGAAGAGTGGATGGAGCCTTTAGTTGAATTTAGAGATATGTTGGTTGATGAACGCAATAATCGAGATTGGCGTCAAACGTGGCGCAGAAACCAAGATCAAGATGATGCTGATGAAAACAATTGGGGACCATATCTTCCTGAAAAGCGTGCTTACATGCTCAAAAAATTATTACAAGCGCAGAAAGAGGTTCAACAAGAAGACCCAAATTTAATATTAATAAATTATCAAGAATTGGTTGCTATTCAAGTAACCTGGCACAGAGATTCTATCTTTGATTATAATGTAGCAGAAATCTACAACTCTGTTTACCAAACACAAATGACTAAAGAAGAATTTTCTGATGAGCAAGTGTTTGAAAAAGATTTGTTAAAACAAGTTTGTGATAATAACGAGGATTTCACGCTCATAAATGAATTGCTAGAATTGCAAAAAGCGAAAATCATTTTGGTAAACAAATACGGTATACAAAGCGACATCGAAAATCATTTAGTTAATCACGCGAATAAACGCCAAGCATGCTAATCGATCAAATTAACTTAAATAACTTTAGGGCCTATCAAGGCAATCAACAACTTGCACTATCCATCAATCCAGAAAAACATGTAACCATAATTTCTGGTCAAAATGGCTTTGGTAAAACTTCATTGCTTACCGCACTAGTATGGGTACTTTATGGAAAGCTGATGGTTGATGTTGATGAAAGATATCGTAAAGAAGTAAACGAAAGCGGTGGTTATCATCGCTATGCTTATAAATTAATGAATCGGAATGCGCTGCTAGCTGCTACCGCCGCCGAGCATATGCTTATAGAAGAAAAAGCAGCGACTAAAAACGTACTTGAACATCGCAGAATCGATCTTGCCATTGAGGCGCTTTATAGCTTTAGTGGAACAATTGTTATAACCAATATATTTATCCCACATCTTTCTTGTAACGAAGTAAGCATTACTAGAACATATAATTCACGTAAAGAAAAAGAAGAGCTAGAAATTTTAATTGATGGTCGAGCTAACGAGCTAACCAAAACAATAGGACAGGAAATCTTTATTAATGATTTTGTTTTACCAAAGGAGATTGCGAAATTCTTTTTCTTTGATGCGGAGAAGATTACTGCTTTAGCCGAAGTAAAAAATATAGATGAGAAACTATATTTCAGTAAAGCTTACAACGAGGTATTAGGCATTAAAAAATATACCGACCTTAAACAGAATTTAGAAAACCTGCAACTTCGAATTAGTAAAAAATCTGCCTCTAAAGGCGATTTAAAAAAGATAGAAGAACTGCAGCAAAAATTAGTACAATTAGAAGAACTGGTTGAACTCCACAAGGCTGACTTAGAACGTAAGGAACAAGATCTTCAAATCAAGAAGGCTGATTTAGCTGCTGCACAAGAAAAATTAGTGCGTACTGGTAACGCCATGACCGATGAGGAATTGAACGAATACCGAAAAATGCGCACGAATCTAAGAGAGGATTTAGCCAGAAATAAATCTGACTTTGCGGAACTTCTGGAGTTAGCTCCTTTTGCCATGCTAATGCGTAAAATGAAACAGGTAAAAGATCAGGTTTCGCTCGAAGAACGAGAACAACATTTTAACCTGATCAACGATCTATTAAAGGAAAAATTTGAATCGCTATCAAAAGCATTTGAAAGCATTGGTTCAATCGATCAAACAGAAGTTAAACACATTTTACGAGAACATTTAGCTGCAAAAGCCACTAGCCAAACCGATACTTTGATCGGTTTTACAAGAGAACAAGCCAATGCGTTTGATAACGTCTACAACAACCTAACCGATGCTTATGCGAAAAAGTTTAAGGCGCTGGTGGCAGAAGGTAAACGTGTTCAAAGCAGTTATAACATTGCAAATAAAAAACTTCAGGATGCAGATTTAAAATCAAATGATCCTGTAATAAAAGCACTAAAAGCAAATTATAATGAGCTTAAAGCCGATGTAGAAAAGTTAGATAGCAAAACAGTAAACATAAGGGTTGATTTGGGTATAGCAGAAAAAGAAATCATTACGTTACATCGTCAATTGTCTGAACAAACCAAACACGTCAAAGTAGAAAAACAAGATCAGGAAAAAGCAGCTACCGCAGCAAGGTTAATCAAACAACTTGGTAATTTTATTTACCAATTAAAACTTAAGAAAAAAGCGTCGCTAGAAATCAATATCAAAAAAGAATTGAATAGTTTGATGCATAAAAATGCTTTTGTTGGCAAAGTTGATGTAAAAATTGAAGGCGACTTAATTGATATCGATTTATATGACCCATTTGATCATATCATCAATAAAGAAGGCTTATCTAAGGGAGAACAGCAACTTTATGCAACGGCATTACTTAAAGCACTCGTAGTAGAATCAAACATTCAATTTCCTGTATTTATTGATAGTCCGTTGCAAAAATTGGATAAGAAACACGCAACAAACATCATCAAAGAGTTTTATCCTTCAGTTTCAAGTCAAGTCGTATTATTCCCACTGCTCGAAAAAGAATTATCAGAAAATGAGTATGAGCTGTTGTTGCCGAAAATTGGCAAAGCTTACTTAATTCAGCAAAAGGCTAATTACGTCTCAACATTTGTAGATTTATATCCAAAAGATTTATTCAGCCAATTTAATCAAAGTTTAGCTGCCCATGTTTAACAACATCAAAACATCTAAGGCCAATAAAGAGTTAGTTACGCAATTAACTAGCAGGCTAAACCTTGGTCCTGAAAATATTATTGCTCGTTTAGCTTTCAGCTATTCGCTAGCGCAAGATCGCAAGCTGGATTTGAAAAAAATGGCCGATTCTCAGGGCAAGGAGTATAATGTAAAAGTGCTCTTTGGTAACCATCCTGATATTTATCTATCTATATTAGCCATGCATTATCAAATTCACACTAATCATATCGATATTGCTAAATATGCTAAAATGCATATTGATGATGGGCTAGAATTGATTAATCATGAAGTTCAAAATAGAAACTCCATTACAGGAAATGATTTCATAATCAACGAAATTGAAAAAGGGTTACTTGTGTAACCCTTTTATTAATGATTCAAGTTCTAACAATTACCAATTAGACTTAATATATTCAATCATTTCTGTAGCTTCCAAAGCTTTTGTGGATGCAGACCTTCTTATAAAGAATTCCTGTTTATTTCCATCTGCTTTATTGTTTAAAATAATCTGCTTCTGACTTCTTTTCACTTCTAGCATGCAAATCGTCTTCTCATTAACTAGTGGAAAACTTATTTGAACAAGAGAAAAGAATGCATTTGTAAAATACTGTTCAATAATATTATCTAAATGCTTTTGAAATTCATCCATTAGATCCTTCTTATTGCCAAAAGATTTTAAATCGTGCTCTAAACCTAAAATTTCTTTTGCATCATCTACACCAATAAATAACACCCCACCTGAAGAGTTTGCGAAAGCAGCCAAAGTTTTCATACAACTATGTTCCATTTTTTTATCAGGACTGCTAGTATGTAAATTCACTCTTAATGTCGATTTAAACTCAATATTTGAAGTTTCTCCTTTATTGATAAGTTCAATTATATTTGTTTGGAACTTTGTCTCAGAATCAGCTGAAACAACTATTCCAACTTTTTCTAAGTTCTCATCTTCCGCTATAGGCATCAAACCAAACTCCTCAACTATATCATCTAGTAAGTCGATAAATAAATATTGAGAGTTAGAAAGCTCATCTTGATCGTATTTATTTTTCAGATAGATCAATCCGCCATTTGCATACTCTTCTATGAAAGTAATGATCTTCTTTATAACTTCATCCAATTGTTTTTCAGACATTTGCTCCAATTCAGCCCATTTAAAACCTATTTCGTCAGAATTGCTAAAAACAATAAAAAGCAGATAGTTAATGATATTTCCCCTTTTCCACATGTTCATTTTGACAAAATCTGTGGTTTGTGTACGAGGCGGCAACTCTACTCTAGAATTAACATGTAGACCTATAAAAAATGCGTATATGTAGAGTTCGTATTGGGGCCCAAATTGAGAAAACTGTCCCTTACTTTCACCCTTGTTGGCTAAAGCTTTAAATAATGGCTCATGAGAAAGTGCAAATCTTGGACTCTTAATTAGAATTGCGTCTTTAAATTCTTGACTGGTCATTTTTACTTTAGTTTAGTTTTTAAGGTATAGGCTTCGATTTGAGTTAAGCCTTCTGGAATTTGATTTACATATATTGTTTTTACTTTTGCATTTGTAAGCAACTCATTCCCTAAGGCGTTAAGCTTGTTTTTAGAATCTTGTTCATAAATATCCTTAATCAATAAGATACTTTGAGGGAATACTTCAGCTGTTTCTTCAAAAAAACCTTTAATGAATGCTTGTCCAAAAGCGGAGAGAGGAGCATCTGCTAATAATGGATATTCATATCCAGTTTTTGAAATTGAAATAATAGCCATTAAAACTGATAATACTTTCATTCTTTGGAAGCCTTCAGAAGCCCCAGTAACATCATTACCGCTTTCATCTTGGTATCTAAATTCAATCGTGTCATTTACAGATTTAATAAACTTCAATTCACCACCTTTCAAATCATTATATTTAATAAGGTTTTTGAAATGTATGTTCGCGTGCTCCTCTAACTTACCGAGCATATCTTCATAGATTCTATCTTTAGTTCGCTCGGCTGCGTTTTTAATATCCATAGCATAACTATAGTTTTGCTTATATGATTCGGGTATGTCTTTAATTGTTAGACGTCCTTTTTCTTCTTCCAATAAGTGTAAATCTTTATTGAGTTTTTGTAGTCTTAAATTACTGTTTTCTAATTGGCGTTTAGTATTGTCTAAATTACTAATAGCATTTTTATATTCCGCCATTATTGACTTAGTACTACTATCTGCATCATCATTGCCAATAATTAAATTGGATCTCTTGTCTTTTAGGTCTTTGATTCTCGCAGCTATGACCTTTATTCTTTCATTGGTTTCGTGCTCTTTTTCCCTAGTTTCTTTGACTGTATTTAATACGTTGCCTGTAGCCTCTAGATAAGGATGCGAACCCATTAGAATATCAGACATAAATCTGCTCAAGTCATTCTTGAAAATTTCAACATTTGATTTCTTACTGGGCCTTTCTAAAAGTTTAATTAAGTGGTTATGTTCGTCGGAACCTTTAGGAGCTGAGCGGTTACAGATATAGCAAAATTCCTTGTCAATCATTGTTTTTAGCGTTACAAAATCGGGTGAATCTGTAGGTAAAAACTTAACAGAGCTGTTGTCTTCTGTTTTTAGCTTTTGCAGCTTAAAAGCAGCTCTTTTTTCATTATAATCTTGAAACTTATCCCTAAATTTCTTTTCATATTGGCTGGTGCCATGTGAAATCCATGCATAGCTAGTATCAAAAAAGCGTTGAGTGATTTTACTGGTTAAATTTTCATAATCGTCTTTTAAATTATTTAATCTAGTATTTTCTGCTTTTATATCGTCATCGAAAACTTTTCGTTTTTCGGCATTTTCATTAGCATTTTCTAAACTCTCAATTTTTTCTTTATACTCATTAAAATTACTGGCGTATTGGACATTTCGCTCTTCTTCAATTCCTAAATCACTACGTAACCTTTCAATCTCATCTATAATAGAGTCAAACCTTTGAGTGTCCTGGTTCGAAGCTTTGATTTTACTGTTAAGACTATCTTCGGCCCGTTTAAACATATAGCTTGTAGTATCCTTAAGCCTATTGTAGGTTTGAATATTAGTTAGTGTCTCTACTGCATTCTTTATAGCTGTTGGATTAGAAAAATCGATCAACTTATCTACTTCCTCACCTTGAAATAATGAATATGGTCTTAGCTTCGTTTGAATTAGTTTGTTCAAAATTCTATTTCTCTCATCTTCTTCCCTTACAGGATGATATTGTAATAGAATTAAGTCTCTTTTTGACACTTCGATCTCCTCTATATAGATATACCAATCATCAACAGAAGTAATGGATTCCCCTATTCTTTTAGCGGTAAATGCTTTCGTAATTTCATACTCAAACTTGCTATCTTTATACCTCACTCTAATCCCACACTGAACTTCTTTACCTTTATCAACTTCTTTTTTAGCTTTATCGGAAAGAATTTTCAATGCAGCGGCTCTAATAGATGGCTTACTTTTAGTGTCAGAATCTAGTACCTCATCTCCAAAAAGCCATAAAAAACTATTAAAAAATTTTGATTTTCCGTTTCCATTGTCAGCAACAACAATGTTTACACCTTCATCAAAAATGTACTCATTATTTTCAAAGCTTCCATAATAATTATAAAAGTTTTTAAATGAAATGTTTGTAATTATTGACGCCATCTTAAGAAATTTTCATCATGTTTTTTAGTTGATTATATGTTGTAGCATCAGAATGATTCTGTAATATAGAAGCTCTAATAATTGTTGCTAAATATTCAATGATAGGATGAGCATATGGCGGTGCTAACTGCGCTTTATTTATTATATCATCAGATAAAGCATATTTAGCTTTCAGCTCTTCATCTCTTAAGATGTCTCTTAGTAAGTTCTCGTTCATTCTTTAATTTCTTGAATTAAAACATTTACATCAAGATCATATCCTGTGCAAATATCTTTAAGTTCATTAATGGTATCTTTTGCATTAATCGCTAAACTAGCAAAATACGCTACTCTATTTAGCTCCGTTTTTAATAGGTTTCTTTCAACGTTGTAAAAGCTTGGGTCAATGTCATTTTTCCTTGGTATGACAACCATATCATAGATCGTGGCAAATGCTTTATCTTTGTGGTTTCTTAAAAGCCTTCCTCGTCGTTGTATGTATTGTCTTGGATTACCAGTGCTACTTGCAAAAATTCCAATTTCAGTTCTTGGAACGTCTATCCCTTCATCCAACATTTTCATTGCAAAAATAATATTGATGATTCCCTTCTCAAATTCAAATAATATATCGCTATGATTACTATCCTGTGAAGTGTAAGAACTTAATTTTAAAGTAGGATCAAATTCGTAGGCTTCTCTTAAAAATTGATAAAGCAATTTAGATTCTCCATCTGCGCTATCATATCCTTCTGGCACATAAGTAAACACATATTTTAACTTATTCTGATCCTTCAATGCTTTCAAGATTTCTTTAAAAAGGGATAGTTTACCTTCAGCTTTATGGATAATCCTTTTTCTTTTAAGGAGTAAGGTTTCAACAATCGGGTAGTCTTTGAAACTTCCGTTTTCAAAATCAAAATATTTTAATAACTCTTTCGAAATTTTATTGTATTCCTCTTGCTCTTCTGGATTTAACTGAACAATTTTTGGATAATAATAATAATTCGTTAATCGATTCTCTTGTAATGCTCTTGCCATTGAGAAATTATAACAATAAGGCTCCTGGTCTTTGAAGAAAGAATTTAGAAAATCTGTGCCTTTTGGGTCATAAACTCTTTTAGGTGTAGCACTTAATCCAATTCTTTTTTCTGGATTTACCTTCTTCAATATTTCTATAAAGCTATTGCTGCCCAAGTTATGTGCTTCATCAGCGATGAATAAAAATTCTTTGACTATATATTTATAATATTTCTGAAATTTTGTTGAGGCAAACGTATCGTTAACAGCAATGATGCACAAGTTAGGCTTAATGCCAAACCTATAATTGCTGCAATAATCCGCAAATGAAGTTTCCCAATTATTACCGCCGCCTACTTTTAAAATATTCTTAAAATTGAATTTTGAGACTTCAATTTCCCACTGATTAAGTAGCGCTATTGAGGGCACTAAAATGATAAAATGATAGGCCCGCTTCTGGCTATATAAATTAAGTACACAGTTCAGCGATGTAATCGTTTTGCCGGTACCAGTAGCCATAGCGAATAAGCCTGCGTAACCATTTTTTACCCAGTTATTGTAAGCCTCAATTTGATAGTCCATTGCTCCAGTGGAATATGGAAATCTAGGTTCACTGGCTATTTGATTTATCACATTCTCTAAATCGCTAATATGCCCAGCTAATTGTTCACTATTAAAAAGTTTGTTTTTCTTTCTAATCAATTCTGCTTCTTCTACCAGCAGTTCTGTGATTGACTCTTGTCCTGCAAACTCCTCTTTAATTGCAGCAATAATATCTTCAGCATCTAAGTACTCTAGGTGTTCTGCATTCCCATCAAAAATCTCATTAAAGTAATCTTCATCTTCGTTAATTTTATCTGCCGAAGATTGACTATCACTGGATAATACACAATTTAAACTTTCTGCATTTTCTAATAATCCAAAAGCAGTAAAGTTGCAGGAGGCACTGAATGATACACTATCATTCTCATCTCTGAAAACCCCCTCTTTATAATGAGCTATGCCCTTTGATTTTGGCTTAACGATCTTGATTTCAATTCGATCATTAGAGATTAAATAAGCTAAACATTTAAAAAAATGTTTCCCATATTCATCTAAACCAGCTCTTATACTCCTAATATCTTCTAGATCAAATGGTATTTGTACGCCTTTCTTCTTACCAGCTATTATAGCGGCTTTATCTT